>OLNX01000090.1_pt1 | contig 93537 bp, 98 predicted proteins | sample 1672611 | NCBI WGS metagenome assembly OLNX01 (sample SAMEA3136705, study PRJEB25190) | human gut metagenome | reverse complement strand
GCGGCGTTAGCCGCCTCCCCGCCGCGCGGTAGGGATATGGATTCTATTACTTGATATAGGGACGTTATTCCGTCATTCGTGTATGATGACCTCCTTAAATCACGTCCGGAAATTATGCATAACTGCATGGTTAAGACATACCCTGACGGTACACAAAGTGTGCTTATCTGCAAGTCAGAAGTCTTTCGTGAGAAAGGCTGGGAGCTTGCAGATAAATGGAAGCCAGAGCCGCAAGGCGGCGGCGAGGCTTCCGACAAATCAGCAAACCTTGTCCGAGCACAGCGCAGGGCAAGGGCTGCTGTAAAAGACATTGCATTAAGCAATGAATTTACGCATTTCGTTACGTTCACTTTAGACCGTTCTAAGATAGACAGATATGACATCAATGCTGTTGTAAAGAAGCTTAACGTTTGGCTTGATAACAGAGTTAGGCGCAACGGTCTTAAATACGTCCTTGTTCCTGAGCTGCACAAGGATGGCGCAGTCCATTTTCATGGGCTGATTAATGATTGTTTGGGATTGGTCGATAGCGGCACATTGACAGGGGGTGAGCTTAAAAGGCCGCGAAAGCCACGCAGCGCCCGAGAGAGAGAACGGCTTCTCTCTCTCGGTGCGCATGTTGTTTTCAACGTGCCCGATTGGAAATTAGGCTTTTCAACTGCTATCGAGCTTTATGGGGAATACACTGCTGCTGTCGCTTATGTCTGCAAGTACATAAGCAAGCAGCAGGATAAAATCGGCGGGCGTTGGTATTACTCAGGAGGTGATTTGAAAAAGCCGAATGTTGCTTATTCCGATGTTGACTATGACGCTTTTTTGATCGATAATAAGGATGAAATTTACTCTTTCCGCAGTGGTGGCCTTGACTTCATCGGTGTTACCTTGGGGGGCTGAAAATGGACGATATTGCCAATAGCAAAGCTTTTGCCGATTACTCTATGACAAGCAATCTGCTTGATTCTTTTGACTGCAATTCGCAGTCGAAAGGTTATTACGATTTTGTGGAGCTTGTTTACAGAGTGCGCCTTAAATGGCGTGAAAAAGGGGAAGTTTACCCCGTTTTGCACACAATTGTTGCTGAAATGTGCAAAGAACGCAACGAGCCGCTTAGATTCTTTTATGCCAATATTAGGCGGGCTTGCTCGCCGTTGCTTGACGCCGAAGAGGATTTTTATACCTCGCTCGGCGGCAAAAAGCCGGAAAGGCGTACTGTTGGCTGCATTGCAAACTACCTCGCACAAATTTTTGAATTTGGCGCGGGTTGACATTTTCAGGATTGTAAACTGTGCCCGCAAACCGTTGCGCCGCAAGGTGCAGAGGTGCGGGCACTGCTTATTCTTTATGCTATATTTTACCTTAAAGGAGGAGTTTTTATTAAGACTGAATACCTGTTAAACAGGGAGGTTGAGCACGTTTTGGCGGCGCTCACGCCGTCAAATGAGCTTGTTTGCCGAGTGTGTTTACACACCGGCTTGCGAGTTGGCGACGTGCTCAACCTGAAAACAGAGCAGATAAAGCCGCGCTTTTGGGTGACTGAACAGAAAACCAAAAAGCGGCGGCTTATCGGCTTGCCGGAGGATTTACGCGAAGCAATCTTGCAGCAGGCGGGCGAGGTCTGGGCTTTCCCCGGCAGGGGAAAGACTGGACACAGAACGAGACAAGCCGTCTGGAAAGATGTCAAGAGGGCTGCTACTGCGTTTCGCATAAATCAGAATGTCGCGCCTCACAGCTTCCGCAAGGTTTACGCCGTTGAGCTTTACGAGCGATACGGTGATTTGAAAAAGGTGCAGCACGCATTGAACCACGGCAGCGAGACAACGACGGTTATTTACGCTTGCGCTGCGCAGCTTCTGAGAGCTAAGCAGCTCAAGCGCGCTGCTCGCCGTGGTAAACGCTTATGATTTTGAATAGGCGTGAACTTTTGGTTGACATATTCGCCAGCGTTTGATATAGTACCAGCGAAAGGGGGTGCGGAAGTCCCAGCGGAATCTAAACAAAACGGTTATTTTGATTAGCGATTTGCAGTTTGGCAAATCGCGTATTTTCGGGAGACGAAATTAAACAAAATAAAGATTTTGTTTAATTCAGGGGAGGCGAAAAATGTAGTTACTAAAGCTTCATAGCTTCAATTAGCTTCTTCTGTTAACGGTATTGCGCTGCCGATATCAAACAGCCCGTTACTCGTGAGATACACCGCTTCAATACCACGTTTATTCAAGAAGCTTTCAATTCTTTCTCTCTCAGTAACATTATTAATATTGCCCGTAAACGCGAGTTTATTTTTCCCGATTTTAAATGATGCTCCGCCGATAAAACCATAATCAAATCCATCCAATGCACTAAGTCTTTTATCAACGAGTAATGCATCAATGCCATGCGCTGCTGCTGACTGTGCGATCTTACTATCCGCCGTTATAATTGAATTTTCATCAACAACACAAATTGAACATTTCGTATATCCTTGCTTACACGGGATTTTCTCACATTTAAGCAATGACACCGCTGACTCGCATGCGGTTTTCGGATTATATATCAATTTATCGCCGACAATGCAAAAATTCAGCCCCGAGTCCATGGGATACAGTTTGTCAGTTGGATTTTGGATCGTTAACTGCTCTACGTATAAATTGCCAAAAATATGACTATCGTTTAAAAACTCCGATGTAACTACCGTTTTCCCGCCCAAATGCGCAGCCATCAGGTCGCAATGGCCTGACAGCCTTTCGTCAACAAAATCATTGTTTTTCAGCCAAATCGGGGTCAAATTGTGTTCAATTAGTGACTTTTCAAGGCGTTTTTGATATTTTTCGCCGATAATTATATGCCTGACCGCCCCCTGCGGCAAATGCGGCTTTTCAATAAATCTAAGCATATTATCCCAATGTTGCCTTAATTGCTTCCCTGATATCCTTAACGGAAATCAGCTCAAGTCCGTCGGGCTTTTTGATATCATCCTTGATATGTGACGGTATAACGCATCGCTTAAATCCAAGCCGGGCTATCTCAGATAGTCTTGAATTTAAATTGCTGACGCTGCGAATTTCGCCGGACAGGCCGACTTCACCCACTGCCGCTAAGTCACGGCCAAGCGGAATATCCCTGAAACTGCTTGCAATTGCAAGCAGAGTCGGCAAATCAGCGGCAGGCTCGTCCAATTCAAGACCGCCAATAACGTTTATATATGCGTCGCAATTGGCAACGGACATTCCGCCGCGTTTTTCAAGCACTGCAAGCAGCAGGGTCGCTCTGTTGTAATCAATGCCGTTTGTGCTGCGCCTGCCTGAATTGTAGGCTGCCGGAGCTATCAGAGCCTGGATTTCCGCTAAAATCGGTCGAGAACCTTCTATAACGCAGGTAACGCATGTCCCGGGAGCATTCTGCGGTCTGCCGGACAGCAAAATTTCAGACGGGTTTTTAAGCTCTCTGAGACCTGTATCGGCCATCTCAAAGACGCCTATCTCGTTTGTGGAGCCGAAACGGTTCTTGCCTGCTCTGAGAATCCTGAACGACGTGCTTCTCTCGCCTTCAAAATACAAAACGCAGTCAACCATATGCTCGAGCACCTTGGGACCTGCAATACTCCCCTCTTTGTTTATATGACCTATAACAAATGTCGTAAAGCCCTTCTGCTTTGTCATGCGCATTATTGACATTGTACATTCGCGTACCTGGCTTACGCTGCCTGGTGCGGAGCTTATGTCCTGGTCAAACATTGTTTGAATAGAGTCAATAATTACGATATCCGGCGCAAGTGCCTCAATATTCTCAAGTATCTCTGCAAGTCCGGTTTCCGCAAGGACGTATATATCGCCTTTGTCAACCTTCAGTCGCTGGGCGCGCATTTTGAGCTGACGCTCGCTTTCTTCGCCCGTAATATAAAGTATTTTCGGCTCTCCCTCAGCCATACCGCAAAGCTGAAGCAGAAGCGTTGACTTACCGATACCCGGTGCGCCGCCTACCAGCACCAGAGAGCCTTTTACCGCGCCGCCGCCCAAAACTCTGTTGAGCTCGCCTATGCCTGTTGAGAACCTCAGCTCCGCTTCTGTGTCAAGCTCGGATATGAGCTTCGGCTGCTTTGAAAATGCCGCAGCAGAGGAGCTTCGGCCTGAGCCTCTCCCCTTAGCATCCACCTTTACTTCGACCAGGCTGTCCCATGCGCCGCAGGCGGTGCATCTTCCGCTCCATTTAACTGTTTCATTGCCGCATTCAGAGCAGCAGAATACTGTCTTTTGTCTCATAATTCCTCCTATGCCGGAAGCTGTTGGCTTGAAAACTGTATAAACGAACCCATCATAACCAAGGCAATTTTAAGCTGGTATTCCGACGTTGAGAGCCTCTGTAACTCGTCCGGATTTGACATAAACCCGCATTCGGCCAGTATGGCAGGACATTTTACGCTGGATGTCAGCAGCAGCTCCGACGGAGCAGGTCTTGCGACCCTTCGGTTCTCAGGGTCAAGAATCGAAACCATATTATCCTGCACGATGAGGCCAAGCTCACGACTTCCCACAGTATCAGCATACATTATTTCAGCGCCGCTGACAAGTTCGTTCGGAAATTTATTTTGGTGAATGCTTATAAGCAGAGAATTTTCAATGGAATTTGCAAGCTCAGCCCTTGAAACGAGACTGTCATGCTCGCTGTAGCTGCCTGTATCGGAGTTATCGCTGTCCGTATCGCGGGTCAAAACGCAGTCAATGCCCAAAAAATCAGAAAGAGCCGCCATTTTCAGAGCAATACTTAAATTAATATCGCTCTCTTTTTTGCCGTCAGCGGATACTGCACCGCCATCCATGCCGCCGTGCCCGGGATCAACCACCAGAGTATACGCTCGCATTGCACTATTGGCGCTCACGGCATCATAATGCGGTAATGTAATATGCGCCGCAACCGCTATGATCGCAAAGACCGCGAGCGTCGCGGCCGCTGTTTTAACAAAATTTCTAAGTTCAACTGTAATAAACACAAAATCACCCCACTAACAAACTATGTTCGTGGGGTGATTATTATATCATTCTGTTACAAATTTTTCAAGGCGATCCAAGCCCTTTTCAATGTTCTCCATTGAGGCCGCATATGACCAGCGGACAAAGTTCTTAATGCCGAATCCGGAACACGGTACGACCGCTACGAGCGCTTTTTCGAGCAGCGCCACGGCAAAATCATCATCATTTTCAATGAGCTTGCCGCCCAGAGTCCTGCCGATGAGCTTTTCAATATTCATCATTACATAAAAAGCTCCGTTGGGGTTAATGCAGCTAACGCCGGGGATCTCATTTATACGTTTTACAATATAGTCCCTGCGCTGCAAAAACGCCTTGCGCATTTCCTCTATACCCTCCTGAGGGCCGGTTAACGCTTCAACGGATGCCCACTGGCTGATAGTTGAGGGCGCTCCCGTAGAATGGCTGAGGAAGTTTGACATTATCTTTGCCAGCTTCGAATTTGACGCACAATATCCTACACGCCAGCCGGTCATTGAATATGATTTGGAGACACCGTTAATAAGCAGTGTGCGCTCCTTTACATCTTCTCCAAGGCTTGCCATGCTGGTAAACTCGATTCCGTCATATATGAGCTGATAATAAATCTCATCTGCCAGAATATAAAGGTCGTGCTTTACGCAGACATCGGCAATTGCTCGAAGCTCTTCTTCTGAATAAATCATGCCTGTCGGGTTTGAGGGGTTGTTAAGCATGAGGCACTTGGTTTTGTCCGTTATAGCGGCCTCAAGCTGAGCAGCGTTTATCTTGAAATTCTGTTCCTCTCCAGCGCCAACGATAACGGGAACGCCGCCCACCATGCGAACCATCTCATAGTAGCTGACCCAGAACGGCGCGGCAATAATGATCTCGTCGCCAGGGTTTGTGATAGCTGCAAGAGCGATATAAACGCTGTGCTTCGCGCCGCTGGCTACAACGATCTGAGTATAGTCGTAATCGACTCCGCAGTCTGTCTTGAGCCGATTAGCAATTGCTTTGCGCAACGGAATAATACCGGCTGCAGGAGTATATTTGGTTTTACCGTCACAAATAGCTGCAATTGCCGCCATGCTTATATTATCAGGAGTTTTAAAATCAGGTTCACCTGTTCCGAAGCCGACGACATCGAGGCCGTCAGCCTTCATCTGCTTGGCAAGGCTGTCAACAGCCAGAGTTGTTGACGCGCGAACCTCTTCCGCAATTCTTGATACTGGTTTCATTGTTATCATCTCCATTTATTAGATAATGTTATATTATATCCGCTCAATGGCCGCTTTGCAATCATTAAAATATATAAATCTCATGCTCTTGTCAGACGTTAATTAAAAATATATGCCAAAAAAGCGGTTTGCAGATAATTTTTGCTCTGCAAACCGCATCATTATTTGTTTTAAATTACAGCAAAATGCAGATAAGCGTGCCTCGCCCCTCATTTATTATGCGCTGTAGGGTCTCCTGAAGCTTTGCGCGCGCGTTCTGCGGCAGGCTGTTTAGCCTCTCGGCTATCCCCTCCTCCGCTATATCATACAGAGGTCTGCCGAAAATATTGGATTCCCAAAGCCTGCTCATATCCCCCTCAAAGCCCTGGAGCAAAAAGCTGATTATCTCCTCGGATGCGTTGTCGCCGCCGATGGAGGGGCTTACAACGGTCTCTACGCCGGTTTTCAGCATATGTATCGCCGGCGCTCTCGCCTTCAGTTTAACAGCGTACTTCCCTCCCTGCTTGACGAGCTGCGGCTCCTCTATCTGAAGCTGGTCGTGATCCGGCATGACAACGCCATATCCTGTATTTTTAACGGACTCCAGCGCATCTTTTATCTTATCATATTCCTGCTTTACCGCGCTCATTTCGCGCAGTATGCTCACAAGCTGACCGTCACTGCTTATATCCAGCCCCGACTCATCGCTGATAAGCTTATAGTACAGCGCACGCGGCATATCAATAACGACGTTAATAACACCGCTTCCCATGTCGCTGTTTTCAACATAAGCTTTATCCACAAGCTCCGACTGCCCTATTTCCGACAGCATATGATCTATATCATTAACGCAGCTAATATCGTTCGATGAGCTAATAATGCTCTGAAAAAGTTCAGTTTTCATGCTACTTGCGTAATCGACCGCGTCAAACCAGTCGGGAAGCTTGATGCTAAGCTCCGAGAGCGGGAACTGCCCAAGCACCTTTCGCATTATCTCCGCCATTCCGTTTTCGCTTATCTGACGGCAGTCAGTTCTTATGCATGGCGCAGAATACTTTTCGCACAGCTCATTTTCTAGCTGTATCGCGCTTTCAGAGTCTGGCTGAGCGCTGTTGAGCAGTATTATAAACGGTTTTCCGATGCTTTTAAGCTCTGATATCACTCGCTCTTCCGGCTCGATATAAGCGGCTCTGTCAATATCGCATATGCTGCCGTCGGTCGTTACTACGATGCCGATGGTCGAGTGGTCGCATATGACCTTGCGTGTGCCCGACTCGGCCGCCTCTGTCATAGTCACCTCATGATCAAACCACGGCGTTGTGACAAGCCTCTCACTGCCGTCCTCAAACCGGCCGGATGCTCCGCTTACCATGTATCCGACGCAATCTACGAGCCGTACAGAGCAGCTTGTGTCCTCCCCGAGCGCTATCTGTACCGCGTCCTCGGGTACAAACTTAGGCTCTGCAGTCATTATCGTTTTACCAGAACCGCTTTGCGGCAGTTCATCCCTTGCACGCTCCCGCATATATTCGTCGTCAATATTGGGGATAACTATGGTTTCCATGAAGCGCTTGATAAATGTGGACTTTCCCGTGCGGACAGGCCCCACTACGCCTATCATTATCGCGCCGTTTGTTCTCGTGGATATATCCTTATAAATATCGGTATTAGTCATAGAAAAACCTCCGAAGCTTTCTCGTTTGTACGAGTTTATGAGCCTCGGAGGACAAATATTACATTAAAAAAATTGAACCGTCTGCTTGTGGATTTCGGAAATGACAAATTCTATACCGCCAAACGCCTTGCCAAGCTTTTCGGCAAGCACCGGGATAATAACATTTTCGGTGCAGAAATGGTCTGCATCAATGAGGTTTATTCCAAGCTCCTTAGCGTCAAGGAAGCCGTTATATTTTATATCCGAAGTAACGTAGGTATCGCAGCCCATAGATTTTGCAAGGGCTATGCATGAGCCGCCGGAGCCGCCCATGACGGCAAGCTTTTTCACCTTTTTCCCTGCATTGTGATACCTTAGTCCGTTTACATTCAAGGTCTGCTTGCACATGCTCAGAAAATCAGCAAACTCAAAATTTTTTTCAAGCTCCCCAACACGTCCGCAGCCGACCTCCCTGCCCTCAGCGTCCGTTCCGCACGGTTCGAGAAAGCCGCTTGCCTGTGCTCCGAGAGCATTAATAAGCGCGTCGTTAACTCCGCCATCGGCAATATCAAGATTCGTATGCATGCAAATTGCCGATATGTCATTTTTAATAAGCTCGATTATCTTCCTGCCGATAAGGTCATCCGCAGTGATATTTTTAAGCGGGTCAAATATCAGCGGATGATGTGATACTATAAGCTGAGCATTGATTTTCTTCGCTTCCCGTATGACTTCGTCGCTTATATCCAAAGCAAGAAGACACTTATTTACCTCGGCCTCGTGATCTCCGACAAGCAAGCCTACATTATCAAAGTCCATTTTCAGGCTGACCGGCGCAAGGGCATTTAAAAAATCATATACGTCTCTTACTTTATTCATTACGGCATCCTTTCATTTCTTCAAGCTCGGCTATCATATTTATGAGCATCATATTCCATGCTTTAAGCGAGGGCTTGTCGGTATTCTCAAGGCTGCATGAAGCCGCTTTGAAGCGGCCGATATATGTATCGAGCAGTTTGAAGAAATATTCGCTGTCTCTAATTTGATCTTCCCTGCCGGTGTAAAGCTCTGCATCCTTGTATTTTGGGCTATCTCCGGGATTTGCGCATATTATTTGATACAGCATGCCGTTTTCTTCGGTTTGCAGCTCCTTTGTTATAGCAAAACCGTTGTTAACAAGCCAAAAGCGCACTACTTCAGGCTTTGTTGCAGGCTGGAGTATAAGCTTATAATCGCTTCTTGATGCCCATTCCGGCATGTCGTAAAGCCCACGGTCGAGTATGCCGACTATCGTATCGCCGCCCATTCCGGCAACGACTATCGTATCTGTCTTTGAGCCGACAAAGCCGCTAAGGCCATCGCACAGAACAAGCTCTACGGAATCCGAAAGTCCGGCTTCTGCGAGGCTCCTTGCGGCTTTTTCTATGGGGCCTTCGTTTATATCTACCGCAATTATATTGCCCTTATATCCCATTTTACGAAGCATGATAGGAAGATACGCATGGTCGGTGCCGATATCGGCAACTCCGATACCGTTTTGGGCAAGTGATGCAATTAATCTAAGTCTATTACTCATAACACTCCATAAAGTGAAAAAAGCCGGTATACCGGCTTTTTTCACTGCATTTTAATTACAGGGACAGGAGATAAGCCTTGAGCTCAATGATAAATTCATCGGGGTCAACGGCATGGGCGGCACAAGCCTGTTCAAGGCTCTCTGCCGTAGCCAAAGCACACCCGAGGCAGTGCATACCCAGCTCCTGGAACTTGGGCATTGCCTCCGGGAAACTTTCAAGGATCTCAGAGATAATGCTGTCTCTGTCAATCTCCATAATTTTAAGCATTTCCATAGTTATATCTCCAATCAAATAGATTTAGAAAAAAAGAACGGGACGCCAAGAGGACGTCCCACTCTATTCCTGCAGGTTTTTATCCTCAGGATTCTTCCTTCATCTTTGCAAAGCACTCGCTGCAATATACAGGGCGATCAGACTTGGGCTCAAAGGGAACCTTTGCCTCGCCGCCGCATGCTGCGCAAACTGCGGTGAAGAACTCACGGGGACCGCGTGCAGCATTCTTGCGTGCGTCGCGGCAGGCCTTGCAGCGCTGGGGCTCATTCTGGAAGCCGCGCTCTGCGTAAAATTCCTGCTCACCTGCGGAGAACACGAACTCCTGACCACATTCTTTGCAAACTAAGGTCTTGTCTTCGTACATTGTAAATCCTCTCTTTTGAAAAACTCGCCTGTCGGCTTTTATATGCGTCAGCTATTGCTGATATCGCCTGATTTAAGCAGTTGCGCCGTTTTGCGCCTTATCCTCTGTATTGCATTATCAACGGCTTTTTCGCTTTTGCCTGTTGCTTTGGCTATCTCTTTATAGCTCAAGCCGCTAAGATAATGGGTCAAAACTTCTTTCTCAAATTTTGAAAGCACATTAAGCAGGGATAAGTACAGCTCTTCTGTGTATTTTTTGTTCTCTCTGGCCAGAACCTGCTCTTCAGGAGATTTCTGAAATAATTCAGTATACGCCGACATGGGGGTCTGGGATTCATCTGAGAGTATAGTATCTAATGGGATGCCGTCGTTAAGTGGGATATGCTTGAGGCTTGACGCTGATTTAACAGCGGATTTCAGTCGGTTATAGATGCAGCATTCGGCAAATGTCTTAAATGCGGTATTGTGCTCAGGGTTAAACTGTCTGATTGCCGAGAGCAGACCAAACATTCCCTCCTGGATGAGATCTTCGCTGTCGCCGCCTGCAAGGAACAGGGGTCTTGCGCAAATTCTCACAAGACGCATATATTTTGAAACAAGCTGTTCCTCCGCTAATCGGTCGCCTTGAACTGAAAGCTTCTGTAGTTCATTATCTTCTAAATCAGCGTAATTAAACATATAGAATCACTATAACTTCCAATAATACAAGTATAGTATATATCAAATTTGGTGAAAGTCAATAGATAAAAGGCCGAAAAGATACACTTTATTCATAGAAATGATGCTTTTTTACAATCCAAGCTCCTGCTGGCCGATATATTCTATCCCTAAATGATTATATGCCTTTCGCGTTACGCAGCGTCCGCGCGGCGTTCTTGTAAGAAAGCCCTGCTGAAGCAGATACGGCTCATACACGTCTTCAAGGGTAACAGCGTCCTCATTGATGGTCGCAGCAAGTGTCTCAAGTCCTACAGGGCCCCCACCGTAGAATTCAATAATGCTTCTAAGCATTCTGCGGTCAAGCGCGTCAAGACCGAGCTTATCCACCTCAAGCCTTGAAAGAGCCATATCGGCAACTTCCTTTGTGATTATGCCGTCCGCTCTGACCTGAGCGAAATCTCTGACTCTGCGCAGCATTCTGTTGGCGATTCTTGGCGTTCCGCGGGATCTTGACGCGATCTCATCCGCCCCTTCCCTGTCAATTTCAATGCCGAGAATAGCGGCCGAGCGCTCCACGATTTGCCTGAGCTCGCTTACTGTATACAGCTCAAGGCGCAGCGTTACGCCGAAGCGGTCGCGCAGTGGCGCCGTAAGCTGCCCTGAGCGAGTAGTTGCACCGATAAGAGTAAACTTCGGCAGCTCAAGATGCAGAGAATTTGCCGAGGGTCCCTTGCCGAGAATGATATCTATTGCATAGTCTTCCATTGCGGGATAAAGGATTTCTTCATATGCCCGGTTGAGCCTGTGTATCTCATCGACGAACAATATGTCTCCCTCGCTGAGGTTCGTGAGCATGGCAACAAGGTCGCCGGGCTTTTCGATTGCAGGTCCGGAGGTTATACGCATATTTACGCCCATCTCGTTGGCTATAACGGCGGCAAGGGTCGTTTTTCCCAGCCCCGGAGGGCCGTGCAGCAGCACATGGTCAAGCGGCTCGTTGCGAAGCCTGGCAGCGTCGATAAAAACACTGAGGTTATCCTTGGCCTTTTCCTGACCTATATATTCGGTGATGGTTTTGGGCCTCAGACTGCCCTCTCCGGAATCCTCGGGAAGTACGGATGAGCTGGTGACTATTTGCTGATCTTCAAGCCCGTCCGAAAAATTAATGCTCATAGTTTACCTCCTCATATAAGATTCTTGAGAGCTATCTTAACTATCTGCTCCGTGCTCATTCCGCTGACATCCATACGTTTGAGGACGGCGTTGATCTCAGGCGCTGAATAGCCCAGCACCATAAGCGCGGCGACAGCATCATTTTGCGGCGTGCCCTCCTGTGGCTGAAATACCGGCTGAATATCGGCTGAAACGCTTCCCATTTCCTTGGAAACCTTGTCCTTGAGCTCAAGTATCACGCGCTGCGCAATTTTCTTTCCAACACCCTGAGCGACCGTTATCGCTTTTTCGTTTCCGTTCATTATGGCTATTGCAAGCCCGTCCGGAGTAGTTGCGGACAAAATCGCCTGAGCGGCTTTAGGGCCGATACCGGAAACTGTGAGCAGCATATCAAAGCATCGCTTTTCGCTTAACGTAGAAAATCCATAAAGGTCAAAGCTGTCCTCTTTGATATATTCGGAGATATAAAACTTGGCCTTTTCGTTAAGCTTTATCGAGGATAATGTATTTGCTGTAGTATTTACCGCGTAGCCAACTCCGCCGCAGTCAACGACCGCAAGATTTATATCGATATCAGAAACTATTCCATTCAAATGGTAGAACATGCTGCATTGTCTCCTTTTTGGCTGAGAAGTGACGTTGAGCTTCTCGCGTGGCATATCGCAAGCGCAACAGCATCCGCAGCGTCGTCAGGCTTAGGCGCCGCCGGGAGATTAAGAATACGGCGAACCATATCTATTACCTGCTTTTTATCTGCGCGTCCATATCCTGCAACAGCCTGCTTTACCTGAAGCGGTGTATACTCAAAAATTTCAATTCCCGCCTGGTAGGCGGCCAGTAATATGACTCCCCTGCCGTGAGCTACAGATATGCCTGTTGTGATATTTGTATTAAAAAACAGCTCTTCTATAGACATCACATCCGGATTAAATGCAGAAATAAGCTCATTCATATCGCAAAAAATCCTGTCAAGTCTGCTTGAGAGCGACGTATGCGCCGGCGTACTTATAGCGCCACAGGTGACAAGCTTCATTCTGTTTTTGTCCGCATCCACTATGCTGAAGCCGATCGTGGCAAGACCGGGATCGATGCCGAAAATCCGCAAAATTATCACATCCTGATTTATAATTTTACCACATCCGCATTATTATCGCAATAACAAAAACGCCGCATCATTATGCGATGCGGCGTTTGTCGTATTTATATGTATTATGCTCTGGGATGCGCCTTATTATATACATCCTTGAGCTGCTTTTTAACGAGCTGGGAATATACCTGTGTGGATGATATATCCGCATGTCCGAGCATTTCCTGAATGGAGTGAAGATCTGCTCCGTTTTCCAGCAGGTGCGCCGCAAAAGAGTGGCGCAGCGTGTGAGGCGTTATGGTTTTCTCAATATGCGCCTTCTGCTGATATGACTTTATGATTTTCCAGAAGCCCTGGCGGGACATTCTTTCACCACTCACATTTACAAACAGAGCCTGCTCTGTGGGCAGCTCTATCATCTGCGGCCGGATAAACTCAATATACTCGGTAAGCGCTTTAACCGCAGTTGTATAAAGTGGAATATAGCGCTCCTTGCCCTTGCTTACGCATCTTATGACACCGGCAGAGGTGTTGACATCGCCTATGTTAAGGTCAATAAGCTCGCTGACTCTTATGCCCGTAGCATACAGCAGCTCCAGCATGGCTCTGTCTCTGTAGCCCTTTGCATCGGTGCATGAAGGCTGCTCAAGCAAGAGCTCAACTTCCTTGCTTGTGAGTATCTGGGGAAGCTTCTGCGTAGCCTTGTCCGGAACAAGCTTTCCTGTGGGATTATCCTTAATGTATCCTTCATTGATCAGCACGCTATACAAGCTCTTGATAGATGCGATAGCCCTTGATACGGTTGCAACGGATTTTCCGTTTCCTTTAAGCCAGCTAATATATTCGGCCAGATCATCCTCTGTTACAGTGTCAGCCGTTACGCCCGTGTGGGTATCCAAATAGTCACATAGCTGGCGTACATCACGCATATATGAGCTGAGGGTATTCTGCGAACACTTTTTGACGTCCACGAGGTACTTATTAAAAATATCGAGGCACTCGGAATTAAGCATTCGTTAACCCCCTTTCTGAAAATTCATATAGTCAAACCGTCATACAAGCACAAAATAGCCTGAAACGGTAAGCAGCAGTACTATAAAGAGAAATATGATCTGATACCGCGTGAGCTCTGATTTTAGGACGCGGTTGGCTTTTATACAGCTATGAATGCTTTTGGAAAGCCTTATAGCGGAAACAGCCACAAATAGAACAGAGAAAACATACGCAAATACCAAAGCACAAAAAAGCAGGAAATCATAAATCAGAAAACCGGCTTTGGAGTAAGTATACGCGGCTGCCTGAACGGCAAAGCCACTTGCGGCGCAAATGCACGGAACTATAGCCAAAGCAGCAGATGACATTACGCCGAAGTATTCTGAGATAATAAGAAAAAGGCAAACAGCCACAGGAAGCAGAACAGGCTCTACACCAAACGAGCCGCCAAACGATGCTATATAGCCTGCCATCGAGTTTCTCGTTATAGCAAACCCTATTGCTCCGGCAAAGAGCGCAAAGCTGGCCAGCAAACACCGAGGGTCTATTTTTTTTGCTATTGCAAAATTTTTGCGTATAAATAAACGTCCCATTAGTTCTCCCCATACAAAATTGTTGCAGAGAATAACTTATGGATTTACATAATTTCTGTTCAAACACAATATAATACAATTTTTAAATGTAATCAAGGCTTTTTGAAAAAATTGATGATTTTTGTTAATTATGTCGATATATTATGTTAACTATATTATGTAAACCAGAATACCATTCTCCGCTTCGCCCCTGATTACCTCTTGTGTAATCGCAATATTTTGACGAATATATTGCGACTGCGTACTACATATAGGTTATCAACTAAAATTATGTAAACCAGCTAATAATTATACTTTAAGTTATCTCAAATTCGCTTTTTGCGGCTTTTGTGAAATTTTTTGTTACTTTTGCCTAAATTGACTATACTGCCTATTGCTCCACCCGCAGCCGCTACAGCAATTATCCGTGCGATTTTCAGCCAGCTTACCGAATCCGGATAGGCCAAAACCGGTATTATCACTAACAGCAGCGAAAATATGATGCCCGAAGCTAGGCCGATAATAAGCCGCCGTGTACTCCCCGCTGCGGATATAGCGCCGCCTATGATCGCGCCGAGCATTACTATTGCACTCATAACAATATCAGCGCTGTCTGCCGAGCACTTCCCTCTTTCTATCAGCAGCGCGTATATCACGCACAGAAGCGCCGATACCGCCATGGCAAATACAATGCCCTTTATAATTTGTCCGTTTCCTTTGCTTTTTGTTGCCGACATGAAAACTACCCCCGACTAATGATGTTTGTACATCATATTAGCCGGGGGCAGTTTTAATTCAAATTATTTTTTGCTTTTCTCTTTTGCTTCTGCTGCTTCAGCTCTGACGTTGGTGCTTACAGCCCATTTCTTAAACTGAACGCGGACTTTATCCTCGCTGGTTTCTATGGTGATATCATCCTCAGTTATGTGAACAATGGTACCCATAATTCCGCCGATGGTAACTATCTCGTCGCCGACGCAGAGTGCATTGCGCATAGCCTCGATTTTTTTCTGCTTTTTCTTTTCAGGTCTGATCATGAAGAACCACATCAGGACGAAGAAAAGCAAAAGCATGATAATCATGGACGCGGAGCCGCCTGCCCCGGTGCTGCCAGTCAAAAACATAATTTGCTCCTTTTTATTCAAAATAATTTTTCATAGTATGTGAATTTAATTATACATATTTATCTGCACAATTTCAAGTATTTTATATGCGGGTATCCAATAATTTTGAATATTTACCGCGGAAGGCATCAAATGTCCCGTCTTCAATGCTGCTTCTTATTCTTGCGGTCAGATTATTATAAAAATAAAGATTGTGCATTACCGCAAAGCGCATTGCAAGCATCTCGTTTGCTTTAAATAAATGCCGCACATATGCCCTTGTGTATCGCTTACATACGGGGCAATCGCATTCAGGATCTATCGGCAAGCAATCGGCTGAGTATTTTTCATTTTTTATGTTGATAATTCCGTTCCATGTGAACAAATGACCATGTCTTCCGTTTCGCGCCGGCATAACGCAGTCGAAGAAGTCAACGCCTCTTGCGACACCTTCTATTATATTTCCCGGGGTGCCGACTCCCATCAGGTAGCGCGGCTTGTCTACAGGCATATACTCCTCAACCGCCTCGATCGTATCATACATCTCCTGGTGGCTCTCCCCTACCGCGAGTCCGCCGATCGCATATCCCGGAAGATCGAGCTCAGCAATTTTTTTCATGTGCTCTATTCGGACATCCGCAAAAGTCGCGCCCTGGTTTATTCCAAATAGCTGCTGCCCGGGATTAACGGCATCATCCATGCTGTTATACTCAGACAGAGCCGCTTTGCATCTCACAAGCCATCTGTATGTTCTGTCACAGGATTTTTCAACATACTCCCTCGGAGACGGAATCTTAACGCACTCATCAAAAGCCATCGCAATATCCGAACCGAGATTCGACTGGATGCGCATGCTCTCCTCAGGTCCCATGAAAATATGCCGTCCGTCTATGTGGGAATTGAATTTGACGCCCTCTTCGCTTATCTTTCTCAGACTTGCAAGAGAAAATATCTGAAATCCGCCGCTGTCGGTGAGAATTGGGCCATCCCAGGTCATGAATTTGTGCAGTCCGCCCATTTGCTTAACAAGCTCATCACCGGGCCTCAGATGGAGATGGTATGTGTTGGAAAGCTCGACCTGACAGCCTATAGTTTTAAGGTCGGCGGCAGACAGCGCACCCTTGATAGCAGCGGCAGTTCCTACATTCATAAACACCGGAGTCTGAACAAGGCCGTGAGCCGTTTCAAATTCACCGCGCCTTGCGTGTCCCACCTTGGCTTTTAATTTGTACATTTAAGTATTCCTCACTCAATTATCATTGCATCGCCGAAGGAGAAAAATCTGTATTCTTCCTTAACAGCTTCATTATATGCATTAAGAATATTCTCCCTGCCTGCAAGCGCGGATACAAGCATTATCAGCGTGCTTTCGGGCAGGTGGAAATTCGTTATCAACGCATCAATACATTTGAACTTGTATCCCGGATAAATGAAAATATTCGTCCACGCGGCAGTTTCCTCAACTGTTCCGTCCTCTTTCGCAAAGCTCTCAAGCGTTCTGCATGAGGTAGTTCCCACTGCTATGATCCTTCCGCCGCTCTGCTTGGTATCGTTAATGATTTTTGCGGTTTCCGCCGGGATCATGCAAAGCTCCGAGTGCATCTCGTGATCCTCTATGTGCTCGGCTTTAACGGGCCTGAACGTACCGAGCCCTACATGCAAGGTCACAAAGCACACATTGACGCCCATGTCCCGTATCTCCTGAAGTAAAGCCTCGGTAAAATGCAGCCCGGCCGTTGGCGCCGCCGCACTGCCCAGCTCCTTTGAATATACGGTCTGATATCTCTCGGAATCCTCAAGCTCTTCCTTTATATACGGCGGCAGCGGCATCTTACCGAGCTTCTCAAGCACCTCGAGGAAGATACCCTCAAAACTGAATTTGACGATTCTGTTGCCGCCATCGGTCACGCTCTGAACCGTCGCGGTAAGCTCGCCGTTACCGAAAATAATCTCCTGCCCCGGCCTTGTCTTCCTGCCCGGTCTGCTCAGGCACTCCCAGCATCCGTCTCCGACGTCTTTTAGCAAAACAAGCTCCACCGAGCCGCCTGTTGGCCTTGAGCCTATAAGCCTTGCCGGAAGCACGCGGGAATTATTGAGAACGAGACAATCGCCTTTTCTTAAATACTGCTTAATATCGTAAAAGTGCCTGTGCTCTATTTCTCCCGTCTCTTTATCAAGATGCAGCAGGCGTGATGCATCCCTGTTTTTAAGCGGAGTTTGAGCTATCAGCCGCTCCGGCAGATCAAAATAAAAATCTGATTTGTTCATGCTATGTATGCTCCGTTAAAGTAAAAATCTATTATCTTATTGCAGTCAGCGCCGTAATTATAAGCCATGGAATACGCTCCCCACTGGCTCATACCGCAGTTGTGCCCCCATCCGCCGCCTTCAAAGACGAACATGGTTTCATCATCGACAGTTTGTTTGCTGACACTGTAATGCAAGCTGTTTAAGCCCATTTTGCGAAAGCAGTCTTCTCCCGATATATTTACTGCATTGCCGCTCATATCTTTAATTTCAAGCTCTATAACGTTGCCCATATCAGAATAAACAGCGCTTATTTCCGATATTTCAGCAAGCTCATAGCCGTACCCTGACAGCCTGCTCACTATGCTCTCGGGCTTTAATTCGCTTTTCCACGTTTTATTGTAAAACTCGATATCTTTCTCGTACGGGTCTGCCACTCCGAGCAGATATGAACGCCGCTGAGAGAATACATTCTCCCCGCTATCGGTGCTTCCGCCGTCAGAGGACATATAGTATACCTTACATACCGCGCCTCTGTATCGAACAAGCTTACCGCTTGTTGATTCTGCTGCGCTGTTGGTGATTTCCGTTGTGCCCGCTGCTCCGCGATATACCTGACTGTAGGTGTCGTTCCTTACATCAAATCCGTCATCGCTGTATGCATTTATGTTGTTCATTACATATGTTCTTGCGCATACTGCCTGAGCTTTCAGCGTCTCAAGCGGCCATTGACCGCTAATTTCATACGGCAGAACGCCTTTTACATAATCCTCAGCATTTACATAGTTTATAACCGTGAGCCTGCTTCCGCTGCGAACATATTCAAAATTGCCGCAATAAAAATCTCCGCCAAACCACGTCTCCGGCTTATCGGCTCCGACAGGCCGCACAGCCAGCTTTGTGCCTTGACCGTTATCATAAAGAAACTGAAGCTCTGAGGTATCCGTTTCCGCAGCAAGGATGGAAAATTCACTGCCCGTAAACGCCTGCGCGCCCATACCGCGCTTATTTATTGCTTCATATGTTTTGCTTTCATTGGCATACGCGCCGACAAGCACACGGTATTGCCCGTTAATGTATCCGGGAAATCCTCCCCACAGCCCATCCGCAACAGATTTTGCCTCGTCAAAGCTGCCATAAATATCGTTCAGCAGCATGTGGTAAGGGCCGACCTTGGTATCGTCGGGCAGGACGAAGCCTACATCCCCGCGCATCGACAGCGCAGTGCACGCGGTATAGCCCAAGTCGTGGAACACTCGGGTATAATCAAAGTATCCGAAAGCATAGCCGCTTCCGGTTTTGTTGAGCAATTTTGCCTCCCACAAGGCGGAATAGCCTGAATTTATGCCGACTTTAATTGTTTCAACGCTCTGCTCAATGTCAAAATATGCGGGCGCGGGAGCTTCATCGCCGTTCGCGTTGGAGGATGCCGTAAAAATCGGCAGTATTACGGCAAAAAGCAGCAGTGTTAATAGCATTTTTCTGTATCGTGCGGTCAAAATCATACCTCTCCCCACTTGCTTTAGCGATTTATTATAATACTTTCCGCTGAAAAATTCAATGCTTTAGAGAATATCCGCCGTTTCCGGCTAATATGATATTAAGCGAATATGCAATTGGAGGGATTTACATGTTTAAAACTCCGATATTTAAAGGCTCATGCACGGCTATAGTAACGCCATTTAACGAAGGCGGCATAGATTATGACAAAATGGCGGAGCTGATTGATTTTCAGTACGACAACGGAACCGCCGCCCTCGTTGTGTGCGGCACCACAGGCGAAAACGCCACGATGAGCGCTTATGAGCACGAAGAACTTATAGAATTTGCGTGCAGATACAACGACAAGCGGATGAAAATAATAGCCGGTGTTGGAAGCAACGATACTCAGAAAGCGCTGAAGTTTGCAAAGTGCGCGCTCAGATGCGATGCCGACGGCATACTGATGGTGACCCCTTACTATAACAAGACTACGCAAAAAGGTCTGGTTGAGCATTTTACATATGTTGCCGACCGGGTAGACCTTCCCATGATCGTATACAATGTACCGTCGAGAACGAGCATAGGCATAAATCTCAAAACATATAAAGAGCTTGCCGAGCACCCCAACATAAACGGCGTTAAAGAAGCCTCCGGGGATTTCAGCCTTTTTGCGCTCACAAGATCTGCCTGCGGAGATGATCTGTTCATATGGAGCGGTAACGACGACAACACGGTTCCGATGATGGCTCTGGGCGCTCTTGGCGTAATATCGGTCGCATCAAATATAGTTCCGGGTGCCGTGGCAAAGTTATGCGCGCTGTGCCTTGACGGGGATTTCGATCAGGCGCAGCAACTATATTTCAAATACGCAAAGCTGTTTTCCGATTTGTTCATTGAAACAAATCCCATACCCGTAAAAACCGCGCTAAAGCTGATCGGCAACGACTGCGGCAAGCTTCGTCTGCCGCTGACGGATATGTCAGAAGATCATCTGCAAACGCTTATTGATACACTACAGGACAGCGGGCTGAAAGTAAAGATCTGAAGGGGCGCAAATTGCGCCCCTTCTTATATATTTATCATTTATTCAGGATAATGAGCCCTTATACCGCCGATAAGCTTGGGACGGGTATATGCAGCATTCAAGCCCGCCTCGCCAATTTTCTTTACAGAAAGCCTTATCGGGACGGCCACGTCTCTAAGATGCATGCCTATAAGAGTATATCCGATGTCAAGCCCCGCCCTTGCTTTGACATGCTCAACAACTACGGGATCGCGCAGCCTGTCATATACAGCGGTTCCGAATGAGCCTCCGGCCTTTGGCATGGGGCGCACGCATACCTCATCCAGCATATACTTTTCGGCCGCTTCCCTTTCGATGACAAGCGCCCTGTTAAGATGCTCGCAGCACTGCGCGGCAAGGTGAAGATCATGCTCCGAAAGCACGTTTAATATTGTTTCCGCAACGGCAGCGCCGACCTCCGGCGAAGAGCCTTTTCCGATATGCTCGCCTAATATTTCGCTTGACGAGCAGCCTACTACAACAATGTCGCCGGATTTAAGCTTGGATTTTTCTATAAGCTCATTTATTGCACTCTTGGTCTGTGCTTTTATTTCTTCATACATAGATGCTGTCTCCTTATATAGCTAAGATAAATTGGACTTCTTATGTGTTAGTATTATACCACTGCGCGCCTAATTTGACAACACGCACTAAAGATAGTATAATAATTAAACAAATCTACAAAATGTGAGGTGTTTCAACTTGAAACGACTGATAACTATCATTCTTGCATTAGTCATGGTGCTCTGTCTTTTCACTGGCTGCGGCAAGGATGACGACAGCGCTGTTGCTCCGGATGTTGACGGGAACGGCTTGAATGAACATGAAATGGTCAGCGGCACCATCAATCCTCTCACCGGTGAGACGGTCAGCGAGGATATAAGCCAGCTTCGGCCTTACTGCGTTATGATAAACAACCACCCTGCGGCTCGCCCCGCTATCGGGCTGTCTCAGGCTTCAATAGTTTATGAAGCTCTTGCCGAGGGCGGCCTGACTCGTATGATGGCTGTATTTAATGACGTTGACGGAATTACGATCGGCTCTATCCGCAGCTCCCGCCCATACTTTATCAGCATTTCTCAGGCTTACGATTCAATTTATGTTCATGCCGGCGGAAGTGAGCAGGCATATTCCGACATAAAATCACTTGGAATTGACAATATAGACGGTGTCCGCGGCGGCCGCTCCGGCGAAGCTTCAAGCTATTACCGCGATCAGACCCGCCTTAACGAGGGCAGAAACCTTGAGCATACTCTGTTTGCAAAGGGCAGCAGCCTTGCAAGCTTTGCGAAGGATAACTACGACCTCAAGCATGCCGACAGCTACGACACCAGCTACGGCCTCAGCTTCAGCCCCGACGCTGTCTCCCAGTGCAGCAAAGAAGGTACAGATTTTACTGTCTATTATTCCGGCTACAGCACTGATTTTAAGTACAACTCCGATAAGAAGTGCTACAACGCATTCATTGACGGCGATGAATACATTGACGGAGGAAACAACAGCTCTATTGATTTTGCTAACGTTATCGTGCTGAATATTCCCTCCAAGTCAGTTGACAGCTACGGCCGTCAGGCAATGGAGATGACAGGCTCCGGCAGCGGATATTTCTTCACCGGCGGAAAATACGTTGAGATCACATGGGAGAGAGCGGATCGTGCGGATAACTTCCATTATGCTCTGAAGGACGGCACTCCGCTGAATCTCAGCATCGGCAAGACCTTTATCAGCATCGCTCCCCTTGACAGCACCGACGGTCTTGTTTTCAACAAATAATCAGATCAAGTAAGCGCTATAATGCCCCGATTGTTTAGAGTAGGCAATCGGGGCATTTTTTGTCATTTAAAATATTCGCGTGTACGCTCGGCATCGTGTTTTATCTGTGCCGAAAGCTCGCTTGCGCTTCCGAACTTTATCTCCGGTCTGAGAAAGCTGAAAAACTCTACTCTTACGATGGCGCCGTAAAGATTTCCCGAGAAATCAAGCAGATAGCTTTCTACACTGACATGCTTTTCATCGCTCACGGTGGGTCTTACGCCAACATTGGTGACCGATAAATACTCAGAGCCGTCAGGTAAATATGCCTTGGCGGCATAAACTCCGTACTTGGGGATGATCACTCCCTCCGGAATACGCATATTTATTGTCGGCGAACCTATCTTAGTACCGAGATGGTATCCGCTGCGCACGGTTTCGGTAAGGGTGTGCGGTCTGCCTAAATACGCATTGGCCTTTTCAATGTGGCCGCTTTGTATAAGCTCCCTTATCATTGTAGAGCTGACAACGGTTCCGTCGCGGCATACGGCGGGAATAATATCGCAGCCGACGCCGCGCTGCTCACAGTGTAGCTTCAGTTTTTTGGCGGTGCCAAGTCCCTTATACCCAAAGCAGAAATCATGTCCGACTACGATCCATGCAAGATTCATCTCATCAATGAGATTATCTATAAACTCCTGCCAGTCCATGTGCATTACTTTCTGACTGAAATGGATAAAAAGGATATCATCTATTCCGAAACAGCGTTGTATGATATCTTTCCTGTCATAGGCACTGTTAATAAGCGGAATATCTTTTTTGAAAACAAGCGTATCCGGGTGTACGTCAAAGGTAAGCACCGACGGGACTGCATCAAGCTGCGCGGCACGCTCCTTTGTCATATTAAGAAGCGCCGCATGCCCTACATGTATGCCGTCAAAAAAGCCAAGGGCCATAACCTTTTTTCTATCTGTCATATCTACTAAACCTCAAAAAAGCTCTTAATTGTTTTTAGTCTGCCGCTCTGAACTTCGCCAAGCAGCAAAAACTCATTACTTTCAGAGTATACGCGATATTTTCCGTCAGGAGCCGATATATTTACAATGCTGCCGTTTCTAAGCTTTTTTTCCGCAACGGCAGGCACTGTCAGCTTGTTAAATTCGGAAAACAGTGTGTCAAGCGGGATAATAAGGCTTTCTGCCTCTCCCCTGTCCACCGCTTCCTGAACCTCGGCAATAGTATGAGCGTCCTCCACGGAAAAAACACCGGCCTTAGTTCTTCTCAGGCTGCTCATGCAGCCTCCGCAGCCAAGCGCCTGGCCTATATCATTGCAAAGGGTGCGAACATATGTACCCTTTGAGCAGGAAACCCTGAGGACATAGTCATCGTCAGCCCGCCCTGCAATGTCAAGATCGAACACAGTGATATGTCTGGATCTGCGCTCTATGCTTTCGCCCTTACGCGCAAGTTCATAGAGCTTTTTTCCTCCAACCTTTATGGCGGAATACATGGGCGGTATCTGCTCAAGCTCGCCTTTGAATTTCTCCAGCGCTTTTCTTAGCTGAAATTCGTCCGGTACTGCCCCGCCGGAGCTGATGACTCTGCCCGTAATATCCTGAGTATCGGTGCTGATTCCCAGTCTTAGCCCGGCAATGTACTCTTTTGTATCCGCCTCGGCAAACTCGACAGCTCTCGTAGCTCTGCCGACGAATATGACAAGCAGACCTGTGGCAAGAGGGTCAAGGGTGCCGGAGTGTCCAATCCTGCGCTCATGCAGAATACCGCGAAGCTTGCCCACGACATCATGACTTGTCCATTCCTGCGGCTTGTCAATGAGAATGATGCCGTTCATCAAAGCACCTCTGATGCTGCGCTGACAAGCATTTCGCAAGTTTCTTCGGGCGTTGCCTTCACTACGCAGCCTGAGGCCATTTTGTGGCCGCCGCCTCCGAAGCGTGCACATAAAGCCGAACAGTCAAATTCGGGGTGCGATCTTGCCGAGACCTTGCATTTTTCAGGCTCGAGCTCCCTTATGACAAGGCTTAACACGCAGCCCTCTACCCTACCGGGTATACCGGCGATGTCATCGCAGTCATTTTCTGTTGCACCGGCTTCCTGCATCATCTTCTCGGTCACTGTAGCAACTACTATTTTCCCCTCGCTATAAAATTTAAGGCCGGAGCAGATAAGCCCCTCAAGAACTATCCTTGCCCTTGAAACCTGGCGGAACAGGTCAAAGTTCAGAGCCTGCACCCGCGCGCCGCAGCTTACCAGCTCGCTTGCCGCAGCAAACGTCTCCGCCGTGACGTTGGCGTATCTGAAGCATCCGCAATCGGTGGAAACGGCCATATAAAGCAGGCTGGCTTCCTCCGGGCTTACATCGCCGCAGAATTCCTTTATGACTTCGAGCACTATCTCGCCGCATGAGGCTTTGCCCGCATTTAACAACAGATTCTCCGCGTAATTGGAGTTTGACGGGTGATGGTCTATGCAAAGCTGCACATCGCCGGAAAATCCACCGCAAATCATATGCTTTTCCGCAACATCGGTTGCCACAACGCAGCTATATTCAAAATCATCCGCAATGTAAGCGGAGACATATTTATAATATTTATCCGTGATCTCCGGGTTTTTATATAAGGCCGCACTCTTTCCACATCGACGAAGCGCTGAGCACAGCGCCGCTGCGCTGCCAAGCGTATCGCCGTCAGGGCGGGTGTGGGTTATGATTAGAATATTATCGTGTTCTTTTAGCCACTGCGCACATTCAACAACGTTCATAGCTCGTCCTCATCCTCTTCGTCGGAAATATCGAGGCTGCTTATAAGCTCATTAATATGTGCGCCGTATTCGATGCTGTGATCTATCTCGAAGCTGAGCTCCGGCGTATTGCGCAGTTTAAGGGAATTTCCAAGCTCTCTGCGCAGCCATCCGGAGGCAGATTTGATTCCCTTCTTAAAATCCTTTTCGTTTTGCATACCCATTACCGAGAGCCAGATCTTTGAATAGCGCAGATCCCCTGTCGTCTCAACTCTGGTAACGCTTATCATGCCCTGATTGACTCTGGGGTCTTTAATTTCACGGAGCAGATTGCTCATAACGCGCTGAATATCATCATTAGTTCTTGCAAGTTTATTTGAAGGCATAATTTTCCTCCCTATTTAGCTTTGGGCGGTCAAATTGACCGCCCAACTTTATCACACTTTAATTTGTTCCATAACGAAGCATTCTATAACATCTCCAACTTTGATGTCATTGAATTTTTCTACCTGCATACCGCATTCATATCCGTTTGCAACTTCTTTTACGTCATCCTTAAAGCGGCGGAGCGATGCAAGCTCACCCTCGTGGACAACTACATTGTCGCGCAGCACACGGACAGAGCAGCCGCGCTGGATCTTTCCATCCTGAACATAGCAACCGGTAACGGTTCCGACCTTGGAGACTTTGTATGTTTCGCGAACCTCGGCATGGCCGATGATGACCTCCTGGAATTTCGGGGCAAGCATGCCCTTCATGGCGGCCTCAATCTCATTTATGCAGTCATAAATAACGCGGTACATACGCATATCAACGTTTGCCCTTGCCGCACTGTCTCGAGCCGCATTATCGGGACGCACATTAAAGCCGACTATGATAGCACCGGAGGTAGCCGCCAGCATAACGTCCGACTCATTGATAGCACCGACGCCGCTGTGGATAACCTTTACGCGAACCTCATCGTTTGTGATCTTCTCAAGAGATGACTTTACCGCTTCGGCAGAGCCCTGAACGTCGGCCTTGACAATGATGTTGAGATTTTTCATTTCACCGGCCTGAATCTGGCTGAACAGATCCTCAAGGCTCACCTTTTTGCTTGTGCCGAAAGCAGCGTTCTTCTGCTGGGTCTTGCGCTCTTCAACAAGCTCGCGAGCCATGCGCTCATCGGCAACGGCGTTGAAGGTATCGCCGGCGCTGGGAACCTCAGACATACCGGAAATCTCAACCGGAATGGAAGGGCCAGCCTCCGTTATGCGAACACCTTTATCGTTTATCATGGTGCGGACACGTCCGACAGCAGTGCCCGCGATAATGATGTCGCCAAGCTTCAAAGTGCCGTTCTGCACAAGGACAGTCATGATGGGGCCGCGACCCTTGTCAAGTCTTGCCTCAATTACTGCGCCCTTTGCAGCACGGTTCGGATTTGCCTTGAGCTCCTGAACCTCTGCAAGGACGACGAGATTTTCAAGCAGATTATCAATTCCCTCGCCCGTCTTTGCGGATATCGGGCAAACAATGGTCTCGCCGCCCCACTCCTCGGGAACGATATCATATTCTGTAAGCTGCTGCTTGATGCGCTCAGGATTGGCTCCGACTGTATCCATCTTATTGATGGCAACAACAAGCGGTATTCCGGCCGCCTTTGCGTGGTTTATGCTCTCAACGGTCTGCGGCATAATACCGTCGTCCGCGGCTACAACAAGGATTGCAATATCCGTTACCATTGCGCCGCGGGCACGCATGGACGTAAACGCCTCATGACCCGGGGTGTCTAAGAAGGTGATAGGGCTTCCGTTGATTTCAACCGTATATGCACCGATATGCTGTGTGATGCCGCCGGCCTCGCCGGAGGCGACATTGGCATGACGAATATAGTCAAGCAGGGACGTCTTACCGTGGTCAACATGACCCATAACTACAACTACGGGAGCACGGCCGACGAGCTCCTCGGCCTTATCCTCGTGATCGTCGATGAGGCGTTCTTCAACGGTTACAACAACTTCCTTCTCGACCTTGCAGCCAAGCTCCATTGCAACAAGCGCTGCGGTATCGTAGTCAATGACGTCGGATACGGACGCGAACACCCCGAGCTTTATGAGCTGCTTTATTACCTCTCCCGCAGTTTTCTTCATGCGGGAGGCCAGCTCGCCAACGTTTATCTCATCGGGAATAGAGACCTTGAGCTGCTGCTTTTTGGCTATCTCAAGCTGAAGCTTCTGCATCTTATCGCGCTCTTCCTGACGGCGCTTTGCCGATGCGGCTTGACCCTGCTGGCGCTGCTTTGATTTGTTTACTATCTTTTCCTTGCCGCCCTTGCGATCGCGCTCACGGCCTCTTTCACCGGCCATGTTGTCGAACTTCTCGTCGTATTTTGCAATGTTAACGGCAGCGCTGCCGCGGGTGTCGATAACTCGCTTCTCCGCGACCTGTCTGGGAACGTGGGGCTTATTCTCCTTTTCTTTCTTCTGAGGTGCAGGAGCAGATTCCTCCGCCTTTGCGGGAGCCTTATCCTTCTTTGTATCCGCAGGCTTTGCGTCAGCCTTGGGAGCCACATTAAATACCTCAGCAATACTCGCAACCTGATTATGCTGAGTCATATACTCAAATATTATATCAAGCTCCTCATTTTCAAGAACCTGCATATGATTTTTAGGAGTGGTCGCATAATCGGTCAGTATCTGAGTTATTATCTTGGATGTGGAGTTAAAATCCTTGGCTACCTCGTGTACTCTGTATTTAATCATACTCATGCATTATTCCTCCTCTTACCTATCCTCTTGTTTTTTTCGTGCGCCCTATTTTCGCGCCTGCGCTGCTTCTCCCTGGCAAGCCCATCAGAAATTATCCGAGCGGTTTCGTCATATATATCGGGCGATATTGCCTGCAACAGCTTCATAAAAGAATCTGCAAAGCCTAAATCGCAGACAGCCAGCATGGAGCAGCCCGGTTTACCTACAGCCGCCGATATTTCTTCCTTCATAAACGGCGTACTTATAAGCGGTATGTTTCTGCCGTAGACAAAGCCCTTTGCCCGCCTGACGGCATTATCCGATGCATCGGATGCCAAAAGCAGGAGCTTAGAGGTACCTGCTCTCACCGAAGCGCCGGTATTCTCCTCCCCTATCTGGACTGCATTCGCTTTTCGCATAAGTCCAAGAAGGTTTAGCGCTTTTTCCTTCATTCTCCCGCCTCCATCTGCTCGGAAAGTACCTTATACACCTCATCCGGTATCTGAGCAGAGAAAGCTTTTTCAAGCGCCTTTGCTTTTATCGCCTTTTTCAGACATTCGGTATTTGGGCAAATGTACGCCCCCCTGCCGGGAGCCTTTCCTTTAAAATCGAGGCTGATCTCACCGCTCGGGGATTTCACTGCGCGTATAAGCTCACGCTTAGCTTTCATTTCCCGGCAGCCTAAGCACTGCCTCATGGGTATTTTCTTCTGCACCTCGGCCGCCTCCTTAATTTTTTACGCCTCGGACTCGGGCTTAATATCTATCTTATATCCGGTCAGCCTTGCCGCCAGCCTTGCATTCTGGCCTTCCTTGCCTATAGCAAGTGAAAGCTGGCTGTCCGGCACGATAACACGGCATCCCTTGCCGTCCTCAAACATGGTCACGCTGATAACCTCAGAGGGTGCCAGCGCTGCCGCGATGTACTCCTCAGGAGTCTCGCTGTATTTTATAATATCAATTTTCTCGCCGCCGAGTTCATCAACAATGCTTGCAACTCGACCGCCCTTGGGGCCGACGCAGGAACCGATGGGATCAACATCGGGATCGGTAGACCACACAGCCATCTTAGTGCGGCTTCCGGCCTCACGAGCGATGGATTTTATCTCAACTGTTCCGTCGAATATTTCCGGAACCTCAAGCTCAAACAGGCGCTTGACAAGGCCGGGATGTGTGCGGCTGATAAGCACCTGGGGACCCTTAGTGGAGTTTCTTACCTCAACGACATAAACCTTGATGCGGTCGCCCTCCTTGAGGGGCTCGGTCTTTATTCTCTCATTGGGTGCGAGCATTGCTTCGGTATACTCGCTGTTGGAGCTTATGCGTATGGAAACGCTGCCGGTTCTCGGCTCTATACGGGATACAACGCCCGTCAGGATCTCATGCTCTTTAGAGGTAAACTCCTCATAGATGATGCCGCGCTCTGCCTCGCGGATGCCCTGAATTATGACCTGCTTTGCAGCCTGCGCCGCAATGCGTCCGAATTTCTTTGTCTCAACGGGAACCTTAATCGTGTCGCCGAGCTTTGCTCGTTTGGTGATCTTCTTTGCGGCCTCAATATCTATCTCGATAGCAGAGTCCTCGACATTCTCAACGGCTATCTTATTTATATACATCTCAATGCGCTTTCTGTCCTCGTCGAGCAGTATATCGACGTTTTCAGCGCACTCGGGATTATCACGACGAAAAGCGGCCTGCATTGCCTGCTTTATCTTGTCATACATATAATCTCTGGGTATTCCCTTTTCTTTTTCAAGATCTTCAATTGCGGAAAAGAATTCTGCATTCATTTCAAATATACCTCTTTTTTTATTCAAATGGTAACGTGCAGCTTTACCTGCGCGATCTGCTCTTTTTTGAGAAGCACCGATGAAACGGTTACATTGCCGTCCTCATATGCATCAAGCGAACCTACAAAGCTTTTCTTGCCCTGATAGGGCTGATAGAGCTTAACCTCGATCTCGGAACCCATATACCGCTCAAAATCTGACGGCCGCTTCAGCTCCCGTTCGGCTCCTGCCGAGCCCACCTCAAACACATAGCTGTCAGGTATCGGGTCGTTTTCATCAAGAATAGGGTCGAGCTTGCGGCTGATGCGCTCGCAGTCTTCTATACTGACTCCGCCTTCTTTATCAATAAACACTCTAAGATACCACGAGCCTGCCTCGCGGACATACTCCACGTCCCAAAGTTCGCAGCCAGCTTCTTCAACGACCGGTTTTGCCAAAGCTTCGACTTTTTCAGTTATTTTGCTCATTATTTACTCCTAAATTTAAGAAAAGTAAAATGCTCAACAAAAAGAGTGGGCTGTGACCCACTCTCAAAAGCTTACTTACTAACACTAATATACTAACACTAACGCATAGCAATTGCAAGTATTTTTATCTGTAATTGCTATATTTTTATGATAATTCAGCTATAGTGAGCGACAAATTCCTCAAGACAAAGGCCGTTTTCAGAGATAAACGCTGCGGCTTCCTTTCCCACATAGCGATAGTGCCATGGCTCATCCCAGCCGGTTATGCTCTTTTTATCGCTCGGATAGCGCTTTATAAATCCGTATTCGCTGCAGTGCGCGTCAAGCCACTCAAAAAATTTATGATCCATTTTGGAGTAATCATAAAAATCATACTGCTTGTCCGTTATATCGACGCTAAGGCCGGTCTGATGATCACTGGTGCCCGGTTTTGCGACCAGCTCCGCCGCAATTTCCCGCGCTTCCTCGTAATTGTATGTGCCGGAAGCGGACAGCTCGGAGGCTTTTTCGTTAAACATATGCTGCTGGCTCGAAAAAGACCTGTAGCCGAGGCTTAGATATGGCTCAAATCCGGCGTCTCTTGCCGCCTGCATAAGTTCATTCAGGCTTTCAGCCACTCTTGAATCCAAGGATATATCCCAATCCCCAACGCTTTTTACATCGGGGGCATAAGAATTCATCGGATTCTCGGCATTTATGAGTATATATCTCCAGTCGGTAATATTTATCTCCGGGAACTCAAGGTCGGCATACTTGTTGCTGTTTGACGTTTCCGACTCTTTATATCCTGAAAGAGGATCGTCCAGATTATCGGTTCTTACGAAAACGGAATCGGAGCCACCTACTATGACTTCGGAGGTGAGCTGGATGCGCGAGTTGATTATCAAAGCGAGGATGAACAGCATAACTATCATGCTGAATACCCACACAGTCTTTTTTATCCGCACCTTCCCCACCTCCTTTGGATTTCTGAAATATTGTAACACAAACAAATCTCTTATACAAGTATCTTATGTAGGTATCGCGTCCTCTCCCAAGGCTTCTCTCAGCTTTTCCAGTGCTTTTTTCTCAAGGCGGCTGACATATGAGCGGCTTATGCCGCATAGCTGGGCGGTCTCTCTCTGCGTCTTTGGATTTTCATTTATCAGTCCGTAGCGTATCTTTATTATCTTCGCCTCTCTTTCGGTCAGCACAAGGTCAACAAGCTCACGCAGTTGGGCGCATATCTCAAAATCCCCGATTTTATCGCTTAGCTCATCGTCTTGCGCCAGAACGTCGATCAGCGATAGGCTGTTGCCTTCACCGTCCGTATCAAGAGCGTCAGACAGGCTCACATCTCCAATGGATTTTTTCTGACTTCTGAAATGCATCAGAATTTCATTTTCACAGCAGCGGCTGGCATAAGTCGCAAGCCGGACCCCCTTGTCGGGTTTATATGTGTTTATTCCCTTTATAAGTCCTATAGTCCCTATTGATATAAGGTCTTCAATGTCATTTGTCTGCGTATAATACTTTTTTATTATATGGGCAACAAGTCTAAGATTATGTTCCACCAAAACGTTCCTTGCCTCTATATCTCCGTCGAGCCAGAGCTGCAGGTATTTGCTCTCCTCCTCCGCCGAGAGCGGACTCGGAAATGAGCCTCCCGGCGAAAGCCGCAGCATAAGCAGTATCCCGCCCAACAGCATTGCAAACGATGTTCCAAGCATAATATCACCTCAGAACATTATATTTCAAATTGCCTGTACAAAATATCTCCTTATCCGTCATTGGCAGCACAATAATGTTTTTTTGTCTATTGATTCTTTTTGTAAAAAATTATATTATATATTTATTATCAAAGTCTGGAGGGCTTATTATATGCATAGACCTGATGACGGCTATTATCACGATCATGGCGACGGAATAATTCACTGCCATGACCATAAGCCGCTTGAAGATATCCACAAGCACGAGGAGGTCGAGCATCCGCACCACAACCACTCGCACGGTCATACGCAAAGCAAGGCTGTGGCAAACCGGCTCGCCAGAGCGATAGGCCATCTTGAGTCTGTCAAGCGCATGGTCGAGGAAGATCGGGACTGCACGGATGTCCTGATCCAGCTTGCCGCTGTTCGCTCCGCTCTTAGCAGCACCGCGCGGGTCATTCTCAAGGATCATTTGGAGCACTGCATAACGGACGCTGTTGAAACAGGCGATGATAAATTCATATCTGAGCTGAACACGGCGATAGACAAGTATATAACCTGAAAAAGTCTACAGTATAAGCAGTTTGCGCCGGTCTTATAAATAAGCAAAGCCTTCTTCCGTTTGGAAGAAGGCTTTGCTTATTTACTAATCAGCTATTGGCGTTAAAAATCTTGAAAATGCTGTCGAAGGGATCCTCCTGCGCGGGAGCAGCGGCAGGCTGCTCATTCTTCTTCTCGGCTGCTTTTTCGCTTGCAGCGGTGAACATGCCCTGCTGTCTCTCAAAAGAGGGCTCGGCTTTTGCTGTGGGCTGAGCGGGCTGCTTTGCAGTGGGAGCTTCTTCAAAGCCCGTGGCAATAACGGTAACGCGGATCTCGTCCTGCATGGACTCGTCGAAGGTCGCACCGAAGATGATGTTTGCATCGGGGTGTGCAGCCTCCTGAACGAGGTTTGCAGCAGCTTCAACATCCTCCAGACCCATGTCCTCGGAGCCGGTGATATTTATCAGCACGCCATGCGCACCGTTGATCGATGTCTCCATAAGGGGACTTGCGACCGCCATGCGAGCGGCGTCCTCAGCCTTGCCCTTGCCTGCTGCACGGCCAACGCCCATGTGGGCAAAGCCGGCGTTTTTCATTATACAGGTAACATCGGCAAAGTCAAGGTTTATAAATCCCGTGTTCTTAATAAGGTCGGAAATACTTGTAACCGCCTGGCGCAGAACATCGTCGGCAATCTCAAAAGCGTTTGCCAGCGTGACCTTCTGATCGGTGGCGTATTTAAGGCGGTCATTGGGGATTATGAGCAGTGAGTCTACCTTGCCCAGCATTTCCTTAATACCCTCATTAGCCTGATCCATGCGGCGCTTGCCCTCAAACTTGAAGGGCTTGGTCACAACGCCGACGGTGAGTATGCCGGCTTCACGGGCGATATCAGCAACAGTAGGAGCAGCGCCGGTGCCGGTGCCACCGCCCATGCCAGCAGTGATAAACACCATATCCGCATCCTCAACGGACTTGGCAATGTTATTGCGGCTTTCCTCAGCGCTCTTCTTGCCGACCTCGGGGTCTGAGCCTGCGCCCTGACCATGGGTCAGCTTTTCACCTATTTGAATCTTCTGGTCTGCATTGGACACAGCAAGAGCCTGCTTATCTGTATTAACAGCAATAAACTCAACGCCCTGCGTTCCGGACTTGACCATTCTATTTACTACGTTATTACCTGCGCCGCCGATACCTACTACCTTTATAGTAACAACATTTTCAGGGCCTACTTCGGCTTTGAAATCCATTTTCTTTCCTCCAGTATAGTTATTTAGAAGATGCGGCATTTGCCGCAGTCATATTTTTCGATATGTAACATATTATAACTTTTTGGCCTGTAGGTCAATATATTTTTGCTCTGTTATGTAAACAAAGTTTTAAAAATAGTGTTAATTCGGGTTAAAAACAACTTTATTACCGCTCGAAAGGTCTAAAGTACCCGAGTCGTCTGCCGAAAGCTGAGAGACCGCCGAAAGCATTTTGCCGAATTTATATTCGGTGTTGTCATTCGCGCCGAGCTTGACAGTGAAACGGCCGTCATACTCAAAGGTCGGGCATTCGACGCTGCTGACATCGATCTCCTCTACCTTGCTCACAAGCCCCCTTGCCTGCACCTGATACAGTATGTCCACAAGATAGGAGAGCTTATCGCTATCGCCGTCAGCGGCCTTTATATACTCCCCGACTTCAGCGTCGCTCACTGTTATGCCGCTTATCGCTGCGATATGCTCCGTGTCCTTTTGATCTATGCTGCTCAGGAACTTTCCGCTGCTGCTTACAGACCATAGCTTATCTCCGACAGAGACATATCCTACCGCATTGCTCTCCGTCACCTCGATAGTGACGCGGTTCGGCAGTCCGCGGCTTATCTTTACAGAGTCAACATACGGAAGCTTTACAACGACGCGGCTTCCGGCAGCGATTCTGTTTACAAAAAACAGGTTATCGCCTTCTTCTATGCCGGAAGCTGCGATTATCTCCTCTGCACTGTAGAGCGAGTTTCCGCTCACCTCGATTTTTGTGATCTTAAAAAACACGCTCATTACGAATATTATTGCCACAATTACAAGGAAAAATCTCAGAGGACGGTTAACTTTTCTTTTAAACCTTGGCTTGTAAGGGTCTTCACGCTTCCTGTAATAATCATTAGTATTTGGCATTTTACATCTCCATGAATATGTCCGCCCCGAGCGAGCGAAGTTTATAATCAAAATTTTCGTAACCGCGAGTGATATGTCCACTGTCGATAATACGGCTCTCACCGTCGGCGGAAAGCCCCGCTATCAGCATTGCGGCGCCGCCTCGCAGGTCGGTCGCGCTGACAGTCGCACCCTGCAGGCTTCTTACGCCCCAAACCGATGCCTGCCGGCCTTCAACGTTTATATCTGCTCCAAAACGGCTGAGCTCCCTTGTGTGTCCAAAACGCGAGTCAAATATGTTTTCCACAAAGTCAGTCCTGCCGGAGGCCTTGAGCAGCGCCGCCATAAGCAGCGGCTGGGCGTCGGTCGGAAATTCGGGATAAGGCCCCGTTACGACCGTGTCCACGGCATTGAGTCTGCCGTCGGATATAAGTCTCACGCTTCGTTTTGCAGGTATTATATCACAGCCGGCTGAATTTAGGAAGTGCTGTAATCGGGAAAATTGCCTCGAATCCACACCCCTGAGCTCGATATCTCCGCCCGATGCCGCCGCGGCACACAAATATGTGGACGCAACTATTCTGTCGGGAACTATTCTGTGGCCGACATGGCGCTCCGCGTCAAAGCCGGAGATCGTTATATTGCTCGTTCCGGCGCCGGATATGTAAGCTCCGGCTTTTCTCAAATACTCTTGCAGATCAACTATCTCAGGCTCTCTTGCAGCACCGTATATAACAGTCTCTCCTTCGGCTGCGCAGGCAGCAAGGATCGCGTTTTCCGTCGCTCCGACGCTGGGAAACGGCAGCTCTATGCGCGCCCCCTTAAGTGATGCCGCTTTGCAGATTATCTCGCTTCCCTGCTCCTCGACTTCAGCTCCGAGCGCCTTCATTGCTGATATGTGAAGGTCGATCGGCCTTGAACCGAGCTTGCATCCGCCCGGAGCCGACAGCCGCACTTCACCGCAGCGCGCCAGCAGCGCTCCCATAAACAGAACCGACGAGCGCATGCATTCCATCATCTCGTGAGGTATGATATTGGTGACTATGCTGCGCGAATCTATGTATACATCGTTCCCCTGCTGCTCTGCCGTGCAGCCGAGCTGTCTCAATATGCGCAGCGACACTGCCACATCGCTCAGCTGCGGTACATTCAGCAGGTTTGTTTCCGTCGGGCATACAATTGAAGCCGCCAGAATCGGCAGTACCGCGTTCTTCGAGCCCTGTACAAAACACGCGCCTTCAAGACGTCTGCCTCCGTTAATATGCCATATAGCCATAAAAAAACCTCGCAGAAATAACTTAAATCACGTCATTCTATGCTGCGGGGTCATTTTTTGTTATTTTGTTTTATGAGTAGCTACTTTACAAGAGACAATATCTGCTCGCAGATAATATCCGTAGCCTCCGGGTGAGCAAGTTTTTCCATCGCGCCGGACATTTTTTTAAGCTCATCCCCGGACGCGAGTATTCTCTTTACGGTTGAGAGCAGGTCGCCTGCATTTAAGCTCTCTTCCTCGAAAATCAAAGCTCCGCCTGCATCCTCAACTACTTTTGCGTTCTTAAACTGGTGATTATTCGTGACATACGGAGACGGTACGAATATGGTAGGCTTGTGCATATATGTAAGCTCGGAAACAGTGGATGCACCGGCGCGGCACATAACAAGGTCTGCCGCTGCCATTACACGCGGCATATCATATATATACTCGCGCACATCCATGCCGTTTTTCTCATGGTCCGGAACCGTTCGGTGCAGCTCTGTGACCATTTTGGCATATCCCTCGCTCCCGGCGGAATGTATAAGCGAAAATCCGGGATTTTTTCCGGCAAGCTTAATGAACTCGCACATGGCCGCATTCATATTTGCAGCCCCTAATGATCCCCAAACCGACACTACAAGCGGCTTATCCATTGCAATTCCAAGCTCGGCTTTCGCCGCTTTTTTAGAATACGCAGCAAATTCGCCGCGAACGGGAGTTCCCGTGACCTCCGCCTTCTCGGGGTGCTTATAGTATCTGCGGCTTTCCTCAAAGCCAAGCATTATTTTATCCACAATGCCTGAGAGCATCTTTGTTGTCAGCCCCGGAACAGCGTTGCTCTCGTGTACGGCTGTCGGTATACCAAGCATCGAGGCGGCTTTAAGAACGGGATAGCATACATATCCGCCCGTTCCCACTACCACATCGGGCTTAAACGACTTTATAATTTTTTTCGCTTTATGAGTTGCGATTATAACGTTAATTACGGATTTAATATTGTGCAGCAGGCTTTTGAGCGTTTTACCCCGGCTTATGTTAGTGACTTTCAAAGTGACTATCTCGTACCCGCTTCGGGGCACAAGATCGACCTCCATATGACCGTCGGCGCCGACAAACAGTATCTCGCAGTCAGGCATAAGCTCTCTGAGCCTTCCGGCCACCGCAATGGCAGGATTAATATGCCCGGCAGTGCCGCCACAGGCAAACATGAATCTCATATATTATCTCTATCCTTTCACTTTTGCGGGTATCTCCCGCGAAACGCTGAGCACAATGCCCATTTCGGCCATCTGTATAAGAAGCGCCGTACCTCCATAGCTGAAAAACGGCAGGGAAATTCCCGTGCATGGCACAAGGTTTGTTACGACCGATACATTGAGAATGACCTGAATCGCAAGAAGAGTGGTAATTCCGGCGCTTATGAGGAAGCTGTACCTGTCCGCCGCATGCACCGCTATCCAATATCCCCGTATAATAAGCAGCGCAAACAGCACAAGAATAAGCACCGCGCCGATGAAACCCAGCTCCTCGCACACAACGGAAAAAATGAAGTCATTATGCTCCTCCGGCAGATACAGATACTTCTGCCTGCTCTGCCCAAGCCCAAGACCCGTAAGCCCGCCCGAGCCTATGGAATAAAGAGACTGCACTATCTGATAGCCCTCGTCCGAGGTTGAGGAAAAAGGATCCTGCCATGTGGTGATCCTCGTGGAGGCATACGGAAACAGTGTCAGCAAAACGGCTATACCGCCGCCAGCCGCTACTGCTGCGGCGATGAACCATATAAGTCTCGCGCCGCCGAGAAACAGCATTACGCCGCCGACGGCAATTATTATTATTGACGCTGAAAAATGCGGCTCAAGTACCAGCAGGCCGATGATAACAAGCAGAATGCCCGCGAATGGCAAAATTCCGTATTTGAAGCTCTTCATCTTTCCGCGATTGTTGCATATCATCACGGAAAATGCCAGTATAACGCCCAATTTTGCTATTTCAGACGGCTGAAGCGTAAGACTGCCTACGCCTATCCAGCGTTTTGCGCCGTTTGCCTCCACGCCTATCAGCGGCACAAGAAGCAGCAGTACTATCGCCGCAATAAGAAGCGGAACGGAAAAGCGCTTATAAAAGCCTACCGGAAGCCGCGAGCAGAATATCATTGCAGCGATGCCGAGAACGGCAAATATGAGCTGCCTGATAAAATAATACGCCGCGTTGCCTCCGGTAACATTGCCCGGGTCAAAATATGCTCTGGCAAAGCTTGCCGACAGCACCATTGTAACTCCTATGGTAAGCAAAAGAATGACGAGTGAGAGAAAGGCTATATCCATACCCCTGCGCTTCGTTTTATCATTTGTTTCCCTAATTCTGAGTTCGGCACTGCCATACTGCATATCCGCATCCTCCGTATTCAGAGCTGGAAACGATTATATATACCTATGAATGAAATTATTGCAAAAACAAGGGAGACGGAAGTGAAAAGTGCAAAAATTTCTTTTTCCTTCCACTTCTTGCCCGTCCAGCCGCCCATTTCAAGATGGTGATGGAACGGAGCCATTTTAAACACACGCTTGCCGTGGGTAAGTTTGAAATAAGTCACCTGTATAATATCGGACAGAGTCTCTATTATATACACTATGCCGAGGGGGATGAGAATAAGCGGCATATCATATGAAAACGCAAGAGCGGCGATCGCGCCGCCGAGAAACAGCGAGCCGGTATCGCCCATAAAGACCTTGGCCGGATTGAAATTATAAACCAGGAAGCCAAGAAGCCCGCCTAAAAGCGCGGAGGCAAAAATACCGAGAGCCAGATATTTCTCGCCCCAGAGGAAGGTGACCGCCACGAAGAAAAGGCATACCGGAAGCGATGTTCCGCTTGCAAGGCCGTCAATGCCGTCGGTGATATTGACAGCGTTTACCGTTCCGACGATTATAAATGCCGCAAGAATAAAATACAGCGCCTCAGGTATATACACCTCAGTGTTCCAGAACGGGATATAGAGGTGCGTCGATATATACCCAAGCTTTCTCAGCAGCAGGACAAACGCAAGCGCAGCAAGAAGCTGGAGCAGGAATTTAGCCTTTGCGCTCAAACCGAGATTTTGCTTCTTCCTAAGCTTTTCCCAGTCGTCTAAAAAGCCTATAGCTCCGAAAACCATAGCAAACAGAAGTACGAAGATGTGGGTATAATCGCCCTGCCGCATTGAGTCAAAGCCGACCGTCAGGCACACGAACACACAGGCGATAATAAACATTACCCCTCCCATTGTCGGAGTACCGGTTTTGGACATATGCCACGTCGGCCCGTCCTGACGTATCTCCTGCCCCGCTTTCATCTTTCTTAGCCAGGGAATATAAAATTTTCCTACTACAACCGCAGTAATAAATGCCATCAAAAGGGCAAGCATCAGCTTTAGTGTCATTATCTCTTCCTCTTCTCTATGTGCTCTGCTACTATCTCGCGCTCATCCATGTGGTGCTTTTCCGTGCCGACAACCTGATAGTCCTCATGGCCTTTGCCGGCAAGCAATATTACATCATTTGGCATGTGCTTGTCAATCGCCCATTTTATTGCCTCTGCCCTGTCGCAGATAATTTTGTGCTCGGTAGAGCTGTTTTCAAGCCCCTCGACTATCTCGGCGATTATAGCGTCAGGATCCTCCGTGCGGGGATTGTCGCTGGTCACTATGACAAAATCAGCATTGTCAGCGGCAATTTTACCCATGATCGGGCGCTTTGTCCGGTCGCGGTCTCCGCCGCAACCGAACAGCACAACCAGCCGTCCGCCGCCGTCGTGTCTGAGCGCCTTGAGCGCATTTTCCAGAGCGTCGGGCGTGTGCGCGTAGTCGATTATTATCGTGTAGTCACCGTCGGTCGGCACAACTTCCATTCTGCCCTTTACGCCCTTAGCGCCCGCCATCGCGTCAGCGCAATCGTCAAGACCAAGACCGAGCGCAAGCCCCATGCATATAGTATTCAGCGCATTGTAAACGGAAAATTGGCCGGGGATAGCAAGCTTCACTCGCGCAGTGTCGCCGCCAAAGGCCGCATCAAACTCCACGCCTGAGGCCGACAAGCGAATATTCTTCGCTTCAATGCCTGCATCTTTTCCGTCTGCGGAATAGGTAAGCAAGCGGCAAGCGGCATTTTTGATAATTTCATCATGCCATTTATCGTCTATATTGACGCAGCCGCAGTCACAGCTCTCAAAAAGAAGCGCCTTGGTTGCCGCATATTCCTCCATGGTGTGGTGAAAATCAAGATGATCCTGAGTGAGGTTTGTAAACGCGCCGACATTAAAGCGTATACCCGCAACGCGGTCGAGTGCCAGCGCGTGGGAGGATACCTCCATCACGACATGTGTGCAGCCGGCGTCCGCCATATTACGCAGAAGACATTGCAGCTCGTAGCTTTCAGGTGTTGTTCGCTCCGTGTGTATAGTTTCAGAGCCTATCATATTGCCGTTTGTGCCTATAATTCCGACCTTGGCATGAAGCTTCTCTTCAAGAAGATGCTTCATGAGATATGTGCCGGTCGTTTTACCGTTTGTTCCGGTAATGCCTATCATGCACATGCGGCCTGCCGGATTGCCGAAATAATTACGGCTCGCTATCGCAAGGGCATAGCGGCAGTTGCCGACAAGGACGAAAGGCACGTCAACGTTGGGTGTCCTGTCGCACAACACAGCACATGCCCCGTTTTTAACAGCGGCCGGGATGTAATCATAGCCGTCGGAGGCAAAGCCTGATATTGCGACAAACATATCTCCCGGCTTTGTTTTTCGGGAGTCGTAGCTTATGCCGGCAATTTCCATACCTGCATCTGCCGCAAGTTCAAGCACATCTATGTCTTTCAGTATTTCAGCAAGTTTCATTTACCTCTCCCTTAATTCTCTTAGTTAATACTTACCCAGCATACTCTCATCCTCTGAAAGCAGCGTAACCTCTATTATCGTTCCGTGCTTTACGGGAGTGCCGGGCGCTATACTCTGTGAGAAAACGCTCTGGTTATCCGAAGAGCTTATTACCGTGCTCGTTCGTGTAAACAGTCCGTATTTACTTAGCTCTGCCGCAGCGTCGGCATAGCTCATATTTCTCAGATCAGGCATCGTCTCAAGTCCTGCGGATGATTCGGCCCCGGCGTAGATTATCACCGTGCTTCCGTCTGCTATTACGGCGTTTGCCGCCGGGAGCTGGTTCGTGACGGTACTGCCGCTGCCGATGATCCGACATTCAAAGCCGCTGTCGGCCAGTTTAGATTTGGCTTCGTCTACGCTGAGCCCTTTAAGCTCGGGAACAGCTTTATCTATCTTTTCAATTTCATCTTCTCCGTACACCGGCTCTATGCCCATATATGGGAGAATATCGGCAAACATTTTGCCGACCGTCGGCGCTGCCATTTGGCCGCCTGATATATATACTCCCGATTCATTGCTCGGAGAATCAAGCAGGACAAGAAGCGCGATCTGCGGGTCATCGGCAGGCGCAAAGCCGATAAAGGAGACGATATACTCTTTATTACCCGTCTCAGCCTCGTAGCTGACCTTCTCCGATGTACCGGTCTTGCCGCCGATGCGATAACCGGCAACGGCTGCGTTCCTTCCCGTTCCGTCCTTGGGGTCGCCCACGACCTGCTCAAGAATGCTGCAAACGGTTTTACTCGTTTCCTCGCTTATTACCTGACGCACAACTGTCGGTTCTCGATTATACACCGTATTTCCGTCTGCGTCCAGTAAACTTTCTGCAATATACGGCTGCATAAGATATCCGCCGTTTACGCAGGCGCTAACAGCTGTTATAAGCTGAAGCGGCGTTATGGTGAATGTCTGCCCGAAGGAAGCGGCGGCAAGCTGCGATTTGTTCTTTTCGCTGCAAAATGTATCCTTGCTCCACCAGATGCTTCCGCTCTCCCCGCCAAGGTCTATACCCGTTTTGGCGGTAAGCTGCTCGGAGCTGTCATCAGTCAGGTTGAGAAAACCGAAGGCGTCGCAGTATTTATAGAATGTCTCGGCTCCGACCCGCATGCCGATGTTTACGAACGCGACATTGCAGGAGTGCTGTACTGCCTGTGTCAGATTCTGCGAACCGTGTCCGGTGGTTTTCCAGCAGCGCACGGGATTTGTTCTGCCCTGAACCTGAACATTTCCTCCGCAGAAGAAGCTGTCATCAAGGCTGACTTTTCCCTCCTCAAGCGCCATAGATAGGGTTATAATCTTAAATGTTGATCCCGGTTCATATGTATCGGAAAGAGTTTTGTTGCGCCATTGAAGCCGCTGTGCGTCAGCTAAAAGCTGCTCCTTTTCTTCCTCGCTTTGCGCGCTGTCAATGGCGCTCTGCGCCTCATCGCTGACGTCAAGGAAGTTATTCAGGTCGTAGCCTCCTATGGATGCCATCGCTAATATTTTACCTGTTTTGACGTCCATGGCGATAGCGCCGGCGCCGTTTTGTATATCGTAATCCTCGACCGCCTGATACAGCGATTTTTCAACATAATGTTGTATTGTGAGGTCGATCGTGGTAACAAGGTCAAGCCCGTTTTCCGCACCGACGTAGCCCTCGTATTGGTTAAACAGCAGATCCGTACCGTAAGCATTTGTCGCGCGCATATATTTTCCCGATGTTCCGCAAAGCGCGGAATTATACTGAGATTCAAGACCGTCAAGGCCGTAATTATCCGTTCCTACAAAACCGATGACATGGCAGGCAAGAGATGAGTAGGGGTAATAGCGCTTGGTATCGCTCTCAAGGCGCACACCCTTTAAACCGTACTCGTTCTTAAATTCTCGAACCTTATCCGCTGTCTCCTTCTCGACTTTTCTCGCCACTGTCACATACCAAGAACCGTTGTTCTTTGTCTTTTCAAGCACGCTGTCGTATTCAAGGCCGAGTATCTCCGAAAGCTTTTCCGCGATAAGCTCAGGGTCCTCGTTATACATTTCTATCTCCGCGGGGCTGAGGTAGACATTTTCGACATTGGCGCTCATGGCAAGAACGTTCATATTGCAGTCGTATATCGTCCCGCGCTCTGCCGATGCGCCGGTCTCACGGAGCTGCTGGCTTATCGCAAGCTCCTCATATTTTTCATGATCCCTTATCTGGAGAATATACAGCCGCGCAATAAGGATACCAAAAGCAAGTATGCCGCACACTGTCATCAGAAATAGTGTACGGCGAAGCATTGTCCTGTTTGGTCTGCGGTTTAAGTTCTGGTTTTCGGATTTCTGCATAATACCCCTCCGCGAGAAAGTATGTATAAGACATACTATATCGCTTTTAAGCAAAATATTCTTATGCAGCTTATCCTTTAGCGATGATCAGAGCTTTATCCTGTGTGTCTGTATCAATTTTTCTTATCTGTGAAGCGTCCGGCTTTTGCATTCCAAGCTCATTTTCGGCAATTTTCTCAAGATCACCAAGGTCAATATGAGACTCGTACTCTATCATCAGCCGGCGCTTTTCCTCTTCAAGCATTGAAAGCTGAGCTTCCAGCTCAACGTTTATGTCATTTTGCTTAGTAAGCTCAATACGGACAAAAAGTGTCTTTATCATCAGGCACGCCACTGCTGCCGCAAGCAGAGCCGTTAAAACTATGGACACGCTGAGCCTGAATTTGTAAGAGCTTACCTGCCGTTTCTGAGTTTTTTTCTTTACTGAACTGTAATCGTATTCGGAGCTTGCATTTTTCACGCTGACCTACACTCTCTCGGCAACACGGAGCTTGGCGCTTCGTGACCGCGGGTTATTATTCAGCTCATCCTCACACGGCACGATTGGTTTTCTATGTACATTTCTAAGCGTCTGCACAAAGCCGCAGGTGCATATAGGCGCCTCTCTCGGGCATGTGCAGCCGTTTTCTCTTGCGGCAATGGCGGTTTTGACTATTCTGTCCTCCAGCGAATGAAAGCTGATAACGCAGAGTCTGCCGCCGGGTCTCAGCTTGTCCGGCGCTGTGCGCATCATTTCTTCAACCGCACCCAGCTCGTCATTGACGGCGATCCTTATGGCCTGAAAGCTCCGCTTCGCGGGATGCTGCTTCTCTCTAAGAGCCGCGGCCGGCATTGCCGATCTTATTATATCAACAAGCTCAAGCGTAGTGTCTATGGGCTTGTTTTCCCTTTTTTCCGCTATACGCTGGGCGATGCGCCTTGCATACCGTTCCTCGCCGTAATCGCGCAGGATCCTTATAATCTCCGTCTCCGGCCATTCGTTTACAACATTCCACGCAGTGAGAGCGCCGGTGTTATCCATCCGCATATCGAGAGGCGCGTCATTCATATACGAAAATCCACGCTCGCTCTCGTCAAGCTGCGGAGACGATACTCCAAGGTCAAAAAGCATTCCGTCAACGCTGTCTATTCCGAGCTCATCGAGGATGTCGGACACATCGCAGAAATTTCCGTGAACAAGCGTCATTTTGTCTGCATAGCTTTTGAGCCTCTCCCCGGTGCGCTTTATCGCGCTCTCGTCCCTGTCGATACCGATAAGCCTTCCGCTTTTGAGCCGCTTTAATATCTGCTCAGAGTGGCCGCCTAAGCCCAGCGTTCCGTCAACATAGATGCCGTCGGGCTTTATATTAAGATTTTCTATGCATTCATTGAGTAATACCGATATATGTTCAGGCATATCAAAACTCCAGTTCTTCCATTACGGAAGCAATATTTTCGGGGCTTATCTCCGCTTCATGCACAGTTTTCCATGCATCCTCATTCCATATCTCAGCATGGTTATTGCAGCCGACCACTGTGACGTTTTTTGTAAGATTGGCATATTCTCTCAAATGGGCGGGAATAAGCGTCCTGCCCTGATTATCAAGCTCGCATTTTGACGCGTAGGCAAACAGCGGCCGCATTTTGCGCTGCTTCACATAGCTCATGGCGTTCACCTTATCAGAAAACTCCTGCCAGCTCTGCGCACTGTATGCCGACAGGCATTTATCCATTGACAGCGTTATATAAAACACCTCGCCAAGTTCTTCCCTGAGCTTGGCCGGTATGAAGAGCCTTCCCTTTGAGTCAAGGCTGTGCTGATATTCACCTGTCACAGCTCCTCACCTCCCAAAGTTCGTGGAGTTTCGATGCACTTTGCACCACTTTGCACCACTTCAATTCCAATTATAGAGGCTGCACTTTTAAAATGCAAGAACATTTTGGTGACAGATAAGAAAAAAGGCTTCCATTTTTGGAAGCCTTTCTCTGTTTGGTTTCAGGTCAGGTCGCGGTAGATGAAGGTCACGACATGGGCGCGGGTGCAGCCCGCATTCGGGCGGAAGCTGCCGTCGGGGTAGCCTGTAGTGATACCCTCTCCTGCTGCCCATTGTATGGCCGACTTGAAGTCGGCGTTTGTCGCGGTGTTGATATCTGTGAGCGTTACGCCGGGCTTTGCAGCGGGCTTATTCTCGTAGCGCCATATGTATTTCTTGCTAAGTTTCCCCTTGTAGCATACTGATCTACACCACCCCAATACTGTGCACACCTCTCAAAATATCTTGCCCAATTATAACCTGCGGTATATGCTCTGTCTGCCGTGTTTTCCACATTCTTAATTCTGTAATAAGCTGAGGATTCACTACCTTCAAGCTCATATTGAAGATAGCGCAGTTGCCCATTTAAAGTTGTATAGTCATATCCCCTTGCAGAGCAGTAATTTCTTAGCTCATCATAGCGCGCACCGTTCCACTGACAGATACCGTAGCTTGTCAATCCATTGGTATCAATGCATTCCGCATGTGGATTAAAGCTTGATTCCCGCTCTATGTTTGCCAGAACACCGCAAGCTGCAGCAGTGTTTAAGCCCATGGTTCCAGTTACGTAATCAAATATTTGTTGTTCATTACTGGCGGCAAATGCAGTTGTTGGAACAATCGTCACCACAAGTACTAAAGTCAGCAGAACCGCCATTACTTTTTTGGCATTTCAAAGTCCTCCAAATTTAATCTCTCAAAATTCACTGTGTAAATTGCAATGCAATTTTTCCTCCTTTTATGCAATAATATAACAAGACATATTTTGCTAAGCGCATTATAGTCTCTTTGCGACTATAGTCAAGATATATTCTACCACATAAGATATTTTCATAATTTCCTATGGAGGTAGCATAATGATCTCATATACTCCGTTTTGGGAGACTTTGAAAGCATCCAACGAATCGACATACACGCTGATCAAAACGCATCATCTTTCAAGCTCCACTATCGATAAGCTTCGTAAGGACAAGCCGCTGAACACCACCACGATAAACGACCTGTGCCGTATACTGGACTGCAACGTGTCGGATATAATGACCTACATCCCGTCAGACAACGACCAGACTCTATAGCAGGCAGTAAAAAATCCCGCATCTTTCGATGCGGGATTTTTGAAATGTTTGAGAATATTTAAGCCTGCTCCGCTTCTTCGCTCTCCTCAGTCGTGGGAGCCGGAGCTGTAGTCACCGTACCTGAGAGGCTGCGGAAGCTCGAACGGGCATCGTTTATCGATTTGAGAGCGGAACCAACCGTTTCCTCGGTTCTGCGCAGTATCTCGTCAACATACTCGTTGGCAACGCGGCGCAGCTCCTTGGATTTATACTCGGCGTCGGATACGAGCGCCGCACTATGCGACTTTGCAACGCGCACGATCTCCTGCTCTTCGAGCATGGCACGAGCCTTATCCTCAGCATTTTTTCGGATAGACTCCGCCTCGCGCTTTGCGCTGCCTATAAATTCGTCTCTTGCGGACACAAGCCGCTTTGCCTCGGAAAGCTCCTTAGGTATACCGGCTTTGATCTCATTGAGTATCTCAAGGACATTATCTCTCTCAATAATGCATTTATCGTTGCCAAGCGGAACGCCCCATGCCTCTGACACCATGGTATACAGGGTTTCGATAAGCTCCATTACTTCTACATTTTTTTCGTTCATTTCAGCGCCTCCATATTTTAGCCTTTTCCTTGACATCTTCAATGATCTCACAAGGCACGAGCCCTGTGAGGTCAGCTCCGTATGACGCCATCTCCCGAACAACGGAGGAGCTCAGAAAAGTATATTTTTCGCTTGCGGTCAAAAACATCGTTTCAAGCTGTGGATTAAGCATTTTATTTATAAGGTTCATCTGAAACTCATATTCAAAGTCAGATGCAGCCCTCAAGCCCTTGACTATAACTGCGCTGTCAAATTTTTTGACATAATCCGAGAGTAATCCCGTCGGCGTCTCGACCTCAACGTTTGGGAAGCGTACAAGCACTTTGCGAGCCATATCCACGCGTTCCTCAATCGTGAACATAGGCTCTGTCTTAGAGGAGTTTACCATGATGCAGACAACGACCCTGTCGAATATCTGGGACGTCCTTCTTATAATATTAAGGTGTCCAAGAGTTATCGGGTCAAAGCTGCCCGGGCACAGAGCAAGACTCATATCTATTTCTCCTTGCTGTATGTGGTAAGTTTTACTTTGCCGTAATTATACTCCTTGCGCTTAAAATAAGGCGTATTCATGTCCGGCATTGACTTTTCTCGAGCACTTTCGCACATAATTATACCACCTTCCGTCAATATGTCAACGGAATTGATGATTTGCAGGGCTTTATCGAGCAGATTTGTTGCATAAGGAGGGTCCAAAAGTATAATATCATACTTTCCACCCCGGTTTAAAAATGAAATTGAGTCGTCCTGAACCACTCTTGCTTTAAAGCCGCAGCTATTGATATTCTCCTTGACAATGGCTATGGCTTCCCTGCTCTGATCCACGAAGGTTACCTCCGCCGCGCCGCGGCTCAGGCATTCGATGCCGAGCTGTCCCGTACCGGCAAAAAGGTCGAGCACCCTTCTGCCTTCGATATCAAACTGTATGATATTAAATATCGACTCCTTGACCTTGTCCGTGGTTGGGCGAATATCATAATTTGCAGGCTCTTTAAGTCTTTTACCCCGCATTAAACCGCTTATAACTCTCATTGCTGCTCCTCACTTTTGTGATAATAATCATACACTGCCCTCGCCGTGTTCTTCGGAACCACGGCGCACAGCTCATCAAAGTCAGCCGCTCTTATGGCCTTTATTGTTTTAAAATGCCTCAAAAGCTCGTTTTTGCGCTTTTCCCCGACCCCGCTTATGGCGTTTAGCTCCGAGCCGAAGCTCTCATTGCGCAGCGAGCGCTGGTATTCAATCGCAAATCGGTGCGTCTCCTCCTGAATGTTTCCTATCAGCGAAAAAACAGCCTGATTTGTACAGATGCTTATCTCTCTGCCATCGGCAGTCACAAGCGCCCGTGTCCTGTGGCGGTCATCCTTGACCATGCCGAATATCGGAATAGTCAGCCCCAACTCGGACACGACCTGTTTTGCAGCGTCGGCGTGTGTGACGCCGCCGTCGATCAGCAGCAGTTGGGGCAACTGGGAGAATTTTTCATCGCCGTCTTTCAGCCTCGCAAACCGCCTGCCTACCGCCTGTCTCATGCTTGCGTAATCGTCTCTTATATCCATGTCCTTTATGCGGAATTTCCTGTAATCCCGTTTAAGCGGCTTGCCGTCCTTATGCACGGTCATAGCCGCTACTATACCGGTATCACCAAGGTTTGAAACATCAAAAGCTTCTATCCTTGTCGGGTATTCCGGCAGATCAAGCGCTTTTTGCAGCCACAGCAGTGTATCCTTTCTTCGCTGCTCGGAAGTTGTAGAGCGCAGGATCTCCTCAGCCGCGTTCATATCCGCACGCTCGATCAGGCGCATCCTGTCACCGCGCTGCGGCACTTCAACAGCGACCTTGCGTCCGGCAAGCTGCGCAAACAGAGCCGCAAGGTCATCAATATCATCCGTTTCAATCGGCAGCAGTATATTCTTTGGCCAGATCCCGCGCGATGAATAATATTGCCGCACAAGCGCCGATACAGCCTCCTCATCGTCCTCGAGCGGGTCCGATATAAGCTCAAAATCCTTGCCCGTCAGCGAGCCGTCCTTGAAATGCAGGACAACGAAGCAGCTCTTGGCGCCTCGTTTGAAGCCAACGGCGTCGGTATCCGAAAACGCGGTTGCTATGACGCGCTGCTTGTTCGACAGTCCTTCGATTGCGCGGATCCTGTCCCTGTATTCGGCGGCGAGCTCAAATCTCAGGTTCTCGGAGCACTCAAGCATTTTTTCATTTAGCTCCTCGATAAGCTCCTTTGTCTTTCCCTCAAGGATGAGCGATGCCTGTCCTATAGCAAGCCGGTATTCCTCCTCCGAGCCGTTTCCGCTGCACCATCCTCGGCAGTTGCTCATTTGATAGTTGAGGCAGGGTCTCCCCTTGCCGATATCTCTCGGGAAAGCTTTCGAACAGCTTGGAAGTCCCACCGCCTTACATACGACGTCTATGATCTCCCTCGTTACATATCTGCCTCCGAAGGGGCCAAAGTACGCTGCGCCGTCCTTTTGGGGACGGTTGATTATTGAAAATCTTGGAAATTGCGAGTTTTTATCAAGCCTTATAAACGGATATCCCTTATCGTCCTTCAGAAGAATGTTATAGTGCGGCTGATGCTGCTTTATCAAAGAGTTTTCCAAAATCAGCGACTCAAACTCGGAGTCAACCACTATGACATTAAAATCTGCAACCTTTTCCACCATGGCCTCTACCTTTGGAAGATGGCTGCCCCGGAAATAGCTTGTAACGCGGTTTTTAAGCTTCTTTGCCTTACCCACATATATGACTTTACCCGATGAGTCCAGCATAATATACACGCCGGGCTTCATCGGGAGCTTATTTGCCTTTTGAAGCAATGTATCAAGCATTTTCCGCCTCTTTACTTCCGTTGCACAGAGCGCACCACAGAGTGACGGAGGCGACAACTATTATGCCGCCGAAAAGCGCAAATATTCCGGGCTTTTCTCCGTCAAACAGCAGAACCCACACAGGGTTTAAAAGCGGCTCCACCGCACCGAGCAGGCTGCATGCCAGCGGCGGGCAGTATTCGCAGGCTTTGCCGTAGAGAATATAGGGTATTCCAAGCTGCAATACTCCGAGGATTATGATATACAGCACAGGCAGACCTGAAAAATCGGGCTTTGATGCGATTATGGACGGAAGCCCGATAGCAAACGCTATTATCTGGCCTATAAAAAGCGCAGAAAAGCGCTCCTCACCCTTTGCCTCGCCTATCACCATGTACATCCCACCCATGAAGGCTCCCGCAAGGATAGCCACGCAGTTGCCCGCGAGGTAGCCTCCCTCGAGCTTATCCAGAAAGAACATTGATATGCCTGCGAGAGTACACAGCACAGCAATAAGATCACCGCGCCGTATCTTCTGCTTAAAAAACAGTGCGGAGAAAATCACAATGAAAAGCGGCGCCGTAAACTGTAAAACTATCGTGTTTGCAGCCGTTGTGAGCTTATTTGCGGCCACAAATGCCGTATAAACGCTGCCAAGCAGCAGGCCGCCGAGCAATGTTCGCCTGTTAATGACGATCCTGTACTTTTTTATTTTTATATAGATAAGTATCGTTATACCGGCAAAAAGGCTGCGCAGAGCAGATATGGAAAATGCGTTCCATGGGATAAGCTTTATAAATATGCCCGCAATGCTCCAGAGAGCAGCGCAGGTTATCATTTCGATTATGGCTTTTTTCTCATTATTCATGTTCATTTCTCATATAGAATAAGGGCGTGTTACAACACACGCCCTTAGCTTCAGTCTTAAATATCATTCGGTAAAGTCGGATGCAATCAGTTCGGAAAGAGTATCGACTGCAGTGGCTTCATCAGCGCCGTCAGCGATAAGGTTCACGGCAGTGCCCTTGACAATACCAAGCGAAAGGACGCCAAGCAGACTTTTTGCATTGACGCGCCTGTCTTCCTTTTCGATCCAAATGCTGCTTTTGAATTCATTGGCCTTCTGAATAAAGAAAGTCGCAGGTCTGGCATGTAAACCTACCTGATTATTAATAACAACCTCTTTAGTTACCATTGTTGCCACTCCTCAAAATCTTTTAAGATTATCCCTACTTTAGCAAATTATTTAAAAAACGTCAACTGATTTTGTCTATTTTGGTGATTTACACATTATTAATAAATTTTATCGATTGCTTTTATTTCAATTCGACTATTGTTACGCCGGTTTCGCCTTCGCCATAACGCCCCAGCCGGAAGCTTTTTACCGCCTTGTTTCGTCTGAGCATCTGCTGGACTGCCACTCTGAGCGCTCCGGTGCCTTTTCCGTGAATAATTCTTACGGTAGATAGTTTAGCCATAACCGCATTATCAATATACATTTCAGCGGCGGCAACGGCCTCTATAGACTCCATTCCGCGCAGGTCTATCTCGGAATTGACAGGTTCGGCGCGCAAAGCTGCGCTGCCCGCAAGGCAAGCGCTCTTTTTCTTTTGCTTTGCGGCGTGACCCTCAAGCAGATACACTTCGCTCTGCTTTGCCTTAACTGTCATTATTCCGGCTTTCAGGTTTAGCGTACCGTCGGGATTGACTTCGATTACCTCAGCCTTCACGCCCATTGAAATTATCTCAACCGTATCGCCGGCACGCACATCCCGTGAGGATTTCTTCTCCTCTTTCGGCTCATCCTGCTTTGCTGACTTAACCTTGTTTTCCGATTCGTTCAGCTTTCGGCGAAGCTCGCTTCTGGCCTCATTTACCCTTCCCGCTTCTTCCTCTTCATTTGCCTTGCTGCGCATTCTGTCAAGCTCGGCAAAGGTCTCCTCCGCCGTCTGCCTTGCCTCCGCGATTATCCGTTCAGCCTCACGGCGCGACTTCTCATCGGCTTTCTCTAGCCGAACCGACAGCTCCGCGCGCAGGAACGCCGCTTTCTTTGCGCTCTCCTCCGCCTCACGAAGCTTGATTGCAGCCTCCGTTCTGTCCTTCTCCAACATGAGACGCGTTTGCTCAAGCTTTTCAATAGTCGCCTCAAAGCTTGCGTTCTGAACACCTATGCGGGCTTTTGCGTCCTCGATTATTTCATCGCCAAGCCCCAGCCGCTTTGATATGGCAAAGGCGTTTGATTTACCGGGTATACCTACAAGCAGCCGATAGGTCGGGCGCAAAGTTTCAACGTCAAACTCGCATGACGCGTTCTGAATACCGTCCTCCGTCGTTGCATACACCTTCAGCTCAGCATAGTGCGTTGTCGCGGCGATGCAGGCGCCGTGCTCTCTTGCGTACTCGATTATGGATATCGCAAGCGCCGCGCCCTCTGTAGGATCCGTGCCGGCTCCAAGCTCATCGAAAAGCAGCAGAGAATTATCATCACACTCGTTCAGTATATGCACTATGTTAGTCATGTGTGCCGAAAAGGTCGATAGATTCTGCTCAATAGACTGCTCATCACCGATGTCGGCAAGAATATGACGGTAAACCGGAATGCCGCTGCCGTCGTCGGCAGGGATATGCAGTCCGCACTGAGCCATTATGTTTAAAAGCCCGATAGTTTTAAGGGATACCGTCTTGCCGCCTGTGTTTGGGCCTGTGATTATAAGAGTATCAAAATTCTCGCCAAGCTCAAGGCTTATCGGAACGGCCTTATCCTTGGGAAGCAGCGGATGTCGTGCCCGGCGGAGCACTATTCCTTTCTCTCTCAGCTCAGGCTCAATGCAATTGAGCTTATACGAGAGCTTTGCCTTGGCAAAAATCAGGTCGAGCTGAATGAGAAGATTATAGTCCGATGCTATATCATTGGCATGCTCGGCGCAATCGGCGGAAAGCTCCGCCAATATCCGCTCGATCTCGGCTTTCTCCTTAGCAGCCAGCTCGCGAAGTTCATTATTTGCCTTTACCGCCGCCATCGGTTCAATAAAGAGAGTTGCACCGGATGCCGATATATCGTGCACAAGCCCCGCTATCGCTCCCTTGTGCTCAGCCTTGACAGGCACGACAAAGCGGTCCGAGCGCATGGTTATTATAGGCTCCTGAAGCGCCTTGGCGTAAGTGGGCGAAGAAATTATCTTTTGCAGCGAGTCACGCACTCTTGCGCTGGCGGCTCTTATTTTGCGTCTGATATTTGCAAGCTCTGTCGACGCGCTGTCGGCAATCTCGTCCTCACCGACTATGGACGATGATATTTTCTCCTCAAGGAAGCGGTTTGCATGCAGTCCATAGAACAAATAGTCTATGCTTGTCTTATCGCCTCCATCGGCAATATAGCCTTTGACAAGCCGTGCGCATTGCAGCACGCGGGCAATATCAAGAAGCTCCCGCGTATTGAGCGCACCGCCGAGATCCGCGCGGTTTAAGGACGCGCGCACATCCTTGACCCCGCTAAGCGACGGGCTTCCCCGCACGACCATCATGTCTTTAGCGGCGCTTGTATCGGAAAGCCTGTGCTTTACCTCGTATTTATCCCTTGACGGCAGTAGCCCAAGGCACTGCTCCTTGCCGCCTTCCGTCACTGCCTCGGCAGCAAGCATTTCAAGTACCGTCGGCAGCTCAAGGGTATTGAGTGATTTTTTATAGAAATCCATTATTTTACTTGTCTCCAGTAATTAAGTGCGTTAAATTTTCGTTCGGTTTGCATCAAAAGGTATGTTTCAGCAGCGTTTGATGCCCGCTCGAGTGCATCTTCGGCAAGGCTGAACGAAAGCAGTCTGCGCGGTTCGGAATATACTATATACCTCAGCGCCTGAAGCGACGCATTACACAACCTGATATTGGCCTCAAACTCATTATTTTTGCAGGCTTTGCAGCAGATCATGCCGTTGCGGGGGCTGAAGTACGGCTCCTCGGGGTCTTGCTTTCCGCAAACCGCGCAGGCAGTCAGGTCAGGCTCATAGCCGGCAAGTGACATCAGCCTGAACTCAAATGCCGTTTTTATATGCTCCTGTGTATACATATTGTTGGACAATGCAAAAAGGCAGTTTAATATAAGCTGCAGCATATGAGGATCAGGCTGATCTACATCTGAAAGTGCCTCGACGCACTCGGCAAAGTAGCTTGCAAGCGCGAGAGCCGAGATATCGCTTCGCAGACCTTTAAATTCCTCGATCGTCGAGCCCTCATTCACCGACCAGTAGCCTCGGTTTTCAAACATCGTCAGCTCCGAAAACGCAAGAAACTGCGTAGCCGCCGAAGTTTTGCTGCCCTTGCGAAGAGCACCGCGAGCCTTCGCCGTTATCTTCCCCATATCCTCCGTCAGGATCGTCAATATCCTGTCGGCTTCCTTATATTTGACTTCTCTGAGTATAAGTCCCCTTGTTGTTTTGAACATTTTTTCAAAGCTCCGATGTTGCTTTTTTAAATTCCTCTACCCGGCTCTGCCAAAGCGCGCTGTTACATTCTCCTGGTGTTATACAAAGCTCAGTCATCCAATCGCCTATCTCGGTCGAAAGCTTCTGGGCGCCGCGCCAGTTGCAGTGAAGATTATCGTAATAATCGCTCTGTCCGTCCAGCCCAATGCTGTCAAAGCTATCGTTAAAATCTCTAAACAGCGCATTGTCAGGCAGGTTATTTTTAAGCATCTCCATGCTGCTATCATTAAGTCTGTAGTACACCGGAGATATAAAGAACACGGTCCTGACACCCTTTTCTTCGCAATAATCAGCGATCATGCGGAGGTATTCAAAATTTTCGGCGCGCAGTTCGTCATCGCGCTCAGGCTCACGCGGGATAACCGAATCCTGAGCTGTGGATTCCGCCATAAGAGTATACCCTGCCATTGTGTCAGTATTACCCGACAGACGTATATCGTTTATTATGCTGCCGATTGAAGACCATCTGTCATGGTAATTATACAGTGGGAACAGAAGCCCCGTTCTCTCCTGCGGATCGGCGGCCTTGAATGTGGCTTCCAGTCTGTTTAAGCCCCATGGCATGTAGCCTATGTTGACCTTCGAGTAGTTCTCGTAACGACCATAAAACACGCCTGTGACCTCAACAAATACCGCCTGCACGCTCTTCTGCGTTTTCAGCGCTTCACGAACATAATAATATGTCATTGCCGGTGTCTGCTCGGGTCCCGCCATTACATAGCTGCTTATGCCGGTTTTTTCATAAATCACGGCCGGCACGATGTCGCAATACGCAAGCGAACTTCCGAAAAACAACGCCTGTATGCTGTCCCTGTCCTCGTTTTCATACATTTTCCACGTTGAACCGTACGATCCTCGAAACGGTATCAGACATTCGGAGGCAGCCGCGCAGAAAGCAAATAAAGCAAGCAAAAAAGCCACTGCCGCAGTAAGCTCTTTCTTCCACGTTTTCATGATTGCCTCCTAAAACTTAAAGTACACAAAATCCTGCGGATTATATCCGCCGCCGTAATAGCCGAACAAAAGTATTGCGGCAGCAATTACAAAAAGCGCGCACGTTCTAAGCGGAATGCTTTCAAGCAGCTTTTTTGAGACGCTTTCTCTGCATATGCTCGTATATGCCAGCAGCACAATGCTGAGGGATACTATGAAAATCATCGGAATGCTGAGCGAAAGTGACGCGAATTCAAAAGGTAAAGGCGATCTTCCGACAAAACCAAGCGCTATCCGCTTTAATATAAACAGTGCGTCATAAAGGCTGTTGGCGCGGAAGAAAGTCCACGCGATAGTCATAAGCACGAATGTCCCGACTGTCTGCAAAAGCACAAGCAGCGGAGCGTCCTCGGATATATGAAGCTTATGTCTGAGCTTTATTCTTTGCTTGGAGAGCAGCGTACCTATCACCTGGAACAATCCGTTTAAAGCACCCCAAACGACAAATGTCATCGAAGCTCCGTGCCAAAGACCTGAGACAGTAAAAACTATCATCACGTTTATGAGAGTTATCCAATAGCCCCTTCTGCTTCCGCCGAGAGGAAAATACAAATAGTCTCTGAACCAGCTTGAGAGCGATATATGCCAGCGTCTCCAGAACTCTTTAACCGAGCGGCTGAGATACGGCGCATCGAAGTTTCTCATAAGACGTATGCCGAAGAATCTCGCGGAACCTATGGCCATATCGCTGTAGCCCGAAAAATCGCAGTATATCTGTACTGAAAAGCAAATTGATGCAATAAGAAGCTGCAAGCTTGAGCATGAGGCCGGTGAGTTAAATGCTGCATTTACTATGATTGCAAGCTGGTCGGCAATGACCATCTTCTTAAACAGGCCCCAGGCAAACAGTATGAGTCCCTCATGAATATCCTGCCAGTCGGCATTCCTGTGCTCCCTGATCTGCGGCATGAGCTGAGGTGCGCGGCCGATTGGTCCTGCTGATATCTGCGGGAAGAATGATATAAAAAGGGCATATGTAAGAAGATCTTTCTCAACAGGCGTTTTCTCCCGGTACACATCAATAACATAGCCAACTGCCTGGAAGCTGTAGAATGATATACCGATAGGCAGCACAATATCAAGCGCGCCGAGGCTTAGCTTCATACCCGCAGCTGCAAGTGCGCTTTCTATAAGTCCGCAGAAAAAATTATAGTATTTGTAAATAAAAAGCGGCGTGAAGCCCAATATCACGAATAGTGCCAGTCGCAGCTTCTTTGCCCGCGTTCTCTCAGTTTTATCAACAGCTATCGCCGCGAAGTAGCTCAGGCAGGTGATAAACAGGAGCAGCAATGCATATTTTGGCTGCCAGCACATATAAAATGCATAGCTGATTATAAGAAGCAGCACATTTTTGGCTTTGCCTGGCAAAGCTCTGTAGACAATGGCCGCACAAGGTAACAGGAGTATGTATCCCAGTGAGTTAAAATTCAAGTATTTCTATCTCCTTTAAGCGAAAATATGTGCCTGTACCGTGCATATGTACCTTGCTCATCCTCAGGGCAGGAGGTCATCCTCCGCCCTATCTTTATTATTATATTTTTCCGCCGCTCTATGCATAAGCCAACACAGCGGATCGCCGGTATCAGTAAAACCCTGCCACAAAAATTCTTCGTGCATATATGAACCTCCACTGCCATTAGTATCTGACGGAGGTTCGAGTATATGAGTGGTTAATTATTCCGAAAAGCCGAAGTTGCGAAGCTGCGCCATCGAGTCGCGCCAGTTCTCCTTCACCTTGACCCATGTCTGGAGAAACACTCTTGTGCCCATGAACGCCTCAATATCTATACGAGCAAGCTCGCCTATCTTTCGGAGCATCGCGCCGTTTTTTCCGATAATTATGCCTTTGTGGCTTGCCTTTTCGCAAAAAATCGTGACGTCCATATCGATAATGCCGTTATCGCGCTCTGAAAACTTTGTGACCTCTATCGCGGTGCCGTGGGGTATTTCCTTATCAAGGCAGAGCAGCAGCTTCTCGCGCACAAGCTCCGCGCATATCTGCTTTTCCGGTTGATCGCTTATCATATCATCGGGGAAAAGCTGCGGCCCCTCGACCGCGTACTTTTCAAGCTGATCCATAAGCTCGTCCAGTCCTTCCCCGTTTTTGGCCGATATGGGTATTATGGAGTCAAACTCGCAGGCTGCGCTGTAAGCGGCCATAACCTCCAAAAGCGCGCTTTTCTCAACAGTGTCTATTTTGTTTATAACGAGCACTGCCGGAACGTTCACTTCCTTTATGCGGGCAATGAGCGCTTCCTCCTGCTTGCCTATGTTGGCTATAGGCTCAACGAGCAGTATTACGGCGTCAACATCGGCAACGCTCTCCTTAACGACATTGACCATATAGTCACCCAGCCGCGTTCTCGGCTTATGGAAGCCCGGAGTATCCATGAGCACGAACTGGGTATCTCCGCGGCTTACGACCGCGCTTATCCTGTTGCGCGTTGTCTGGGGCTTGTTCGATACTATTGCTATTTTCTCGCCGACAAGCGCATTGGTAAGGGTGGATTTTCCTACGTTTGGACGGCCGCATATCGTTATCATCGCAGATTTTGTAGTCATTTCACTTATCCTCCATTATCTCTTTCTCGCGTGCGCGCATTTGCGCCTTCATCGGTCCCTCGTCGATGTGGTCATAGCCAAGCAAATGCAAAACGCTATGTACCGTCAGGTAGCATATCTCGCGTTCAAAGCCGTGGCCGAGCTCCTCGCCCTGCTCTGCGCAGCGCTCAAGAGATATCATCATATCGCCGAGCATCACAGCGCCGCTCTCCGGGTCAGTTTCGCACTCAGACGGGTCAAACTCCCCGGCTTTAAGCTCATTGAGCGGGAATGAGAGCACATCAGTGGGCCTGTCCACTCCGCGAAATTCTCGGTTAATCTCATGTATGCCATCATTGTCCGTCAGCATGACGCTCACTATGCACGGGAAGTTTATTCCCTCGGCGCTGAGAGCTTTAATAACGGATTTTTTTATAAGTCCGGCCGCGTTATTATGTCCAAGACCTTTTTTCTCCCGACTTATATATATCTCATGCATGTTTACTGCTTCTTTCTTTTGTATGTTCCGCTTTTGCGCACAGGCTCCGGCGGATTTTTCTTATCGAACACCTCATATGCCTCGATTATCTTCTGCACAAGCTGGTGTCGTACTACATCGGCTCCGGTGAGGCGGCAAATTGCAATATCGTCAATGCCGTCAAGCACTTTCATAGCTACCTTCAGGCCACTGACCTTGTCCTCCGGCAGGTCGATCTGGGTTATATCGCCCGTTATGACCACCTTTGAGCCGAAGCCTATTCGCGTAAGGAACATTTTCATCTGCTCGCGCGAGGTGTTCTGGGCCTCGTCAAGTATTATAAAGCTGTCGTCAAGCGTTCTGCCGCGCATATACGCAAGAGGCGCTACCTCGATATTGCCGCGCTCCATATACTTCTGGTAGGTGTCGGCTCCTAACATATCAAACAGCGCATCGTACAGCGGTCTGAGGTACGGATCGACCTTGCTCTGAAGATCACCCGGCAGGAAGCCCAGCCGCTCTCCCGCTTCGACGGCAGGGCGGGTCAGTATGATCCTGTTGACCTGCTCGGCTCTGAACGCCGCAACAGCCTCGGCAACCGCAAGATATGTCTTGCCGGTGCCGGCGGGGCCGATGCCGAGGGTTATTGTATTATTTGCGATGGCATCACAATATGTCTTCTGACCGAGGGTCTTTGCCTTTACGGGCTTTCCCTTTGCCGTTATGCACACAACATCGCTTGCAAGCTCGTTGATTTTTGATTCTCTGCCCTCTGATACAAGCTTTAGTATATATCGAACGCTTTGCGCGTCTATATTCTCGCCCTTTGCGGCAAGGGTGAGCAGACCGTTTATTGCCTTCTCCGCCAGCATTACGTTCTCGGCCTCGCCGCAGACGTGGATCATATTATCCCTGTCAAGAACCTTTACGCCAAGCTCCGTCTCAATTATCCTCAAATTCTGGTCGAACGAGCCGAACACGCTTATTACATGCTCCATTCTTTCGACTTCTATAGTTCTTTCAATCATATACTGCCTCCTTGGCAATGTTTTCTCTGCATTGGGCGCGCAGGGTCACCGTTAAAACTTCTTCATCCCGCGATACGCTGAAATTTTGCGACACGATCTCGCCGCCGTCGATTCTGCGCTCAAGCTCCTTTGTGAGCGTTGCCTTTAGTCTTTCCGTGGCTTCGTTAACATCAATCCCGGTCGTTTCGGTTTCGTACTGAGCCGTGCGCTGGGATGCAAATCCTATCGGCAGCACGAAAGCTTTGCCGAAGGATATGTACCCTAATTTATTTATTTTATCACAGCTTATACTCTTATTTCTACCATCTGAATAAAAATTTATCCGTTTCTTTCCGATAATAAGCGAAAAATCACTGTCTGCACCCGATTTTTTAGCTTTTCTTTGCTCATAAAGCGGCGCCTTGGCGCTTATTTCGTACCATGTATCCGCCTCGACGATTGCCATAGCCCGGACGTATCTGTCATCTCCGGTCTCGCTGTCCATAAGGCTACTCACCAGAACGTCACCCTTCACGACGGTATCGCCCGGATAAGCAAGCTGCTTTCCCTCGAGTACAGACATCTTAGTTATTATCCCGCTTTTTTCCGCAATAATGTCGCAGCTTTCTTTCTCATTTATTATCTCCGGCTTTTCTATGCGCTCATGTATCACTACCTCAGCACGGGAATTGCGTGTATTGAGGCTCATCCACGCAATATCCGGCATTTTCATCAAAATGCTGTTGCGAACTTCTTCTGATGAGAGAGCGGGCCAGAATGCGCCGTATTTGACTCCGCACTCCGAAAGCGCGCGCATTATCTCTCCGTCCGAGATATTCTCGTTGCCCTCAATATCTATCCTCCACAGGAACATTGACGAGACCGACAGCAGTATAAGGCACAGTCCGCAGAATATGCAGAAGATCCAGCGTCTTTTTACGGCCCCGCTTATTTTCTTCCCGCCCCTTGAGGCAATGAGCCTGATCTCACAGCCATTTTTGCCGTTTTGCTCGCAGAGCATCGGATAGTCCGACGCATGGACCGTCATACACATTGCAAAGTCCTCGCAGGGGCTTGTATCCCAGAACTCAATCCCGTTCTCGGCGCAGAAATTGAGCAAGCGCTCGGGTTTGGCTCCTGAAACCTCAATCCGAATCGTTCCCCGGGCAAGATCATACAGATTTTTCATGTCATTCAAACTCCAGTGAAATAATTCTTCCGCATATCAGCATATCTTTCTTATCCATCGCGCCTATGCGCAGTCCGTCTCCGCGAACTGCAAGCTTAACTCCGCCGCAGCTCACCTCGGTCAGATTTTCTCCGTAGCTTATTATCCCGTGATGATTTTCTATCATGAGCCGGCGTCTGCCGCAGAGGCTGAGCCTGGTACTGCCCACAAGCGCATCTGCAGGCAGATCGAGCCTATCGGCAAGAAGCTCGGCCTTATCGTTATACTTTCCCATCAGCAGCTCACCTCCGCAGTATAAATCTATGCCGATGCACATAGCTTAATACATGGACAAGGAGCTGATGAAAACGAAAAGGCTTTTTTATATATTAGGCGCTCTCGGCATTTTCGCCGCTCTGCTTATTTTTCCCGAGGCCGCATCGGCAGCCGTTAAAGACGGGCTTAATATGTGCGCAGGTGTGATAATACCTTCGCTGTTCCCTTTTTTCGCCGCTACGAATCTTATAAACGAGCTTGGAATCTCAAAGCTTGTCGGGAACGCTCTGTCGCCTCTGAGTGCAAAGCTGTTCGGTGTCTCCGGACAGGGCGCAACGTCGTTTATCATAGGCGTCACGGGAGGCTATCCTCTCGGCGCGGCATACATAGCCGGACTCAGGCGCCAGCAGGTGATAAGCGCGGACGAAGCGTCACGGCTGCTTATATTCTGCAATAATTCCGGACCGGCGTTTATAATAGGCGCCGCGGGTATAGGCATCTTCAAATCGTCCCCGGTCGGCTTTTTCCTGTACGCTGTACATATACTGGCCGCCCTTATATGGGGCGTTATACTAAACAACGGAAAAAGCGGAGATATATGCTATGACAGCGACGTTCTGGAGAAAAAGAGCGTTGCGGAAGCCGTTACAACTGCAATTAAAAAATCCGCCGAGGCAACGATAAATATATGCGCATTTATCACAGCCTTCTCTGCGCTCAACGGTATTCTTGACGCCACGGGGCTGTTCTCGTCGATAGCCGGTGAAGTATCGTACCACACAGGAGCCGAGCTTTCATGGTGCAGAGCGCTTTTGGCGGGCTTTCTTGAGCTTGGCAACGGGATTGGCAGTATGTATGGTCTTTCCATATCTCCATTAAACCTTGCACTCGCCTCCGTGATACTTAGCTGGGGCGGGCTTTCGGTTCATTTTCAGACCTTTTCAATGGTCTCGGGTACGGATATAAAAACCGCCCGATACATGATCGGACGGTTTTTGATTGCGCTCACCTCGGGTGCGCTTGCACTTTTAGTCGGAGCTGCCATATTTAGTTAAAATATAAGTATTCCTATCACAGCCGAGGCCGCTATGAACACGATAGGGTGAAGCATCTTCGTTGGCTTGCACCATCGGGTGAAATACAGCAGAAGCGCCGTGAGTACAATTGCCTTGATGTTGAAAACATCCATAAGGTTTCCGCTTGCTTTAAATGCATCGATATTGAGCAGGGATATTTCAACAACCAGCACACCCGCCGCCGCGATAAGTCCGGTCGAGGCAGGGCGCAGCCCATAAAAAGCCGCTTCAACATATCTGTTGCTGCGAAACTTATCCAGCACGGCGACTATCAGCAAGACGATGATGATACCCGGAGTTATTATGCCGAGCGTGGCGGCGATGGAGCCGGGGATGCCGGCTGTCGTGAAGCCGGTATAAGTCGCCATATTAATGCCGATGGGCCCCGGAGTAGACTCAGAAATCGCCAGCATATCGGCTATCTGATCATAGGTAAACCATGCCGTTCTGTCGGCAATGTCATAGAGGAACGGAAGCGTTGCCATGCCGCCGCCCACGGAGAACAGGCCGATCTTGAAAAACTCCCACCAAAGGCGAAGAATTATCATTTTTTCTTCACCTCCAGGCAGCTTATCGCAATACCCATCACAGCCGACAGGATGACAAAGAGCACCGGAGTCAGACTTGTAAGCAGGGACGCGAGCGCGACCGCGATGAATATCACGAAGCATTTCCAATCGACTACGGAGCTTTTCCAAAGTTTGAGAACAGCGTTGAATATCAGCACGCAGACGCAGACGCGTATACCGGCAAAAGCGTGCTTGACCGCGGGTACATCGGCAAAATTCGTCAGCAGCGCCGCGATCACCGTGATGATGATAAGGGCTGGAAACACAGTTCCTATCGCCGCAACTATGCCGCCGATATTTCCCTTTTGCTTCTGTCCGATAAATATCATGGTATTGACCATGATGATACCCGGGAGGCACTGCCCTATGGCATAGTAGTCAAGTACCTCCTCCTCGCTCACCCATTCGCGTGTCTCAACAACCTCGCGCTGGAGTATCGGAAGCATAGCATAGCCGCCTCCGAAGGTCATGATCCCAACGCGGAAAGACACGAGGAATATCTCCAGCAGTTCTTTCATTTTTTCAGGCTTTCGGCGTATTCAGCGTATTTTTTGATTTTTTCATCGCACTCGGCTTTATCCGCACCCTTGCAGAGGATATATACCTTTACCTTCGGCTCTGTGCCGGAGGGACGCACAATAAAGCTCGTGCCGTCGGCAAGCTCGAAATAGAGCACATTTGAACCTTTTATCGGGGTCTCGCCCATAACGCCAAGCTCGGGCACCTTGATGCTTCCGTCGGAATAATCGCGCAGGCGGAACACCTCGGTCCCGGCTATCTCCCTGGGAGGCTCACTGCGGAGACTGTCCATAAGATTTTTCATCTTTGCAAGGCCGTCAAGACCCGGCATTACAAGGTTGAGGGTCTTTTCGCCGTAGCATCCGTATTTATCGTAAAGGCTCTCCATTGCCTGCTTCAGGTTCATTCCCTTGCGGAAATAATATGCTGCCATCTCTGCAACCATCATGGAGGCAGTGACCGCGTCCTTATCGCGGACATAGTCGCCCATCATATAGCCATAGCTCTCCTCATAGGCGAATATATACTCGTAGCTTCCGGCCTTTTCCCACTCAGCAATGCGCTCGGCCATGAACTTAAAGCCCGTGAAGGTGTCCTCAAAATGGACGCCGTTGGCCTCAGCGACGGCCTTTGCCATCTCGGTAGTGACGATGCTCTTAACGGCTCCGGCGTTTGCGGGAAGCGTTCCGGCTTCTTTGCGTGCGTTTATAACATAGTCGAGCAGAAGAACGCCGAGCTGGTTGCCGGTGATGGAAGTGTAGCCATCGCCGTCGCGTACCATTACGCCGATGCGGTCGGAATCGGGGTCTGTTCCGATTATAAGGTCGCTGCCGACCTGCTTTGCAAGGTCTATTGCAAGGTAGAAGCCCTCGGGGTTCTCAGGGTTGGGGCTTTCGACGGTCGAGAAGTTGCCGTCGAGCACCATCTGCTCCTTTACAGGGTAGAGCTTAGTTACACCCAGGCGATGCAGTGCCTCGGGCACCAGCTTATATCCCGCGCCGTGGAAGGGCGTATACACGATTTTAAAGCTGTCGGCTACCTCGTGCACCACATCCTTATTTATAGCCTGGCCAAGCACTCTCTCGAGATACGCCTCGTCAGTCTCGGCTCCGATAAGCTCGATGCGGCCGTCGCTAACTGCCTCGTCAAAGTCGCAGCTTAAAAAATCGTTGAAAATATCTATCTTGCTCATTTGGTCGGCTATAGCCGCCGCCTGACGGGGAGGAAGCTGCGCTCCGTCTGACCAGTAGACCTTATAGCCGTTATACTCCTTGGGGTTATGCGAAGCGGTTATATTAAGTCCTGCAGTCGTGCCATAGTAGCGAACGGCAAAGCTCAGCTCAGGAGTAGGCCGAAGCGCGTCAAAAATGCGGACATGTATGCCGTTTGCCGCCATGACGCATGCTGCCTCCCTTGCGAACAGCTCGCTGTTGTTGCGGCAGTCGAAGCATATGCATATTCCCTTTGACATGGCCTCCGCGCCCTCTGACTTTATGACGTTTGCAAAAGCCTGGGTAGCATGGCGGATAATGTGCACATTCATCTGATGCAGGCCGAGCTTCATCGTACCTCGCAGACCCGCCGTACCGAACTCAAGCGGTGCAAAAAATCTGCTTTCGATCTCTTTTTCATCGTCAGCTATGGCGTTCAGCTCCGCCCATTCCGCCTCGCTGAGTGCCGGGCTATCCAGCCAGCGCTGATACTCTTCTTTATAATTCCTCATATTCTGCGCTCCCTTCCGTTAAATTGACAGCGTCTTCATACATAGTTTTAGGAACATATATTTCAACACCCGGACCGCTCATTCCGATAATCAGTCTTCCGAAATCGCCGTCGTTCGGGTATTGTCTTACACATGGGATGTTGTATGCCTCGAGCAGATTGACGATCATTTCGTCTTTCATATCAAGGCTTTTGCAGTGGGTCAGGAACACCGGTTCAACAGGTTCGCCCGATTCATCCTTCGGCCAGCGCTCAAACAGCTTGCCTGTTATGCGTCTGCCCCATTTGGGCCTTGCATTCTCGTCCATAATAACCTCCGTTATTTATGATATCTTGAGCCTTCGTTTATTTTAAAGCTCCTGTATATCTGCTCGGCAAGCATTACCCGGGCAAGATGGTGCGGGAATGTCATCTCACTCATGCCGAGCCGCATATCGGCTCTGCGCTTTATGCTCTCGCTCATTCCGAACGAGCCGCCGATTATAAAGCATATCTTCCCCCTGCCGGATACAGCTAAGCTGCTGAGCTTGTCCGCAAGCTCCTCGCTTTTGAGCTGCTTTGCACCGACGCACATTGCGATAACATAAGCGTCCCTGCCGATGGCTTTTTCGATCTCCGCAGCTTCCTTATCCAAAGCGGCGGCTATCTCCTTATCTGACGGTGCTTCCCTCAGTTTTGTTTCATTTAATTCAACGCATTCAAATTTGCAATAGCCCGACAGGCGCTTTGAATACTCGGCAAAGGCGTCAATATAAAACTGCTCGCGCAGCTTGCCGACGCATATAAGCTTTATACTGAGCATTTTACTCTCTCTCCTACCGTTACTGCAAGCAAATTATTCATAGGAGCGACACTAATTTCGGCTTTTTCTGTCGAAATCGCATCACTGACCGTTTTATAAGCCAGTTCCGGGGTATTATTCTCACGGCTCAGGTGTCCCAATATTATATGCTTTGTACCGGATTTTGCAAGATGCAGAGCAAGTTTTCCGCTGTCATAATTGGATAAATGCCCTTCCGGAGACAAAATTCGCTGTTTTAAGTAGTATGGATACGAGCCTGTTCTGAGCATTTCGGGATCATGATTTGACTCTATGAGCGCAAGCTGCGCGCCCTCAAGTCCGCGCACAAGCTCGTCGCTTATGTGCCCCGTGTCCGTTGCGTATGCAATCGTGCTCTCACCTTCAAACCGGTATCCGACGCTGTAAGCCGCGTCATGCGGCGTGCGGAAGCAGCCCACGGCAATGTCGCCGAAATCGGTCTTATCATCCTCGGATATGCAGTTTAAATTATCGGCTATCTGAGGCTTCATTTTCGCCAATACGCAGCATAGCGCTTCGGGGGCGAATATCTTTATATTATGATGCTTCACCAGCATATTCAGCCCGGAAATATGATCGGAGTGCTCATGTGTTATGAGCACTCCGGACAGCTCCCGCGGAGCAAGTCCAAGCTGCTCAAGGGCGGCAAGCGTCCGGCGCATGGAAATACCCGCATCTATAAGTATATTCGTTCCGCCTTCGGTAATGAGGCTGCAATTACCTGTTGATCCGCTGGCAAAAGTTACTATACGCATATTTTTATCCTATGGAAATTACCTTTTCTCTTATTTCGGGTTCATCGGGATAGTCGGCAATTGTGATATCAGCGCCCAAGGCTCTGAGCTTGCCGACAAAATTCTCATACCCGCGCTCAATGAAATGAATGTCCTCTATCTCGGTCACGCCGCTTGCACACAGGCCGGCAATAACCATCGCCGCTCCCGCGCGCAGGTCGCAGGCCATTACCGGAGCGCCGGTGAGCTTGGCGCCGCCCTCGAATATTGCTATTCTGCCGTCAACCTGTATATCCGCGCCCATTTTGCGCAATTCGTTGACGTACTTAAAGCGGTTATCGTATATTCCCTCGGTTATGACGGAGGTACCGTTTGCCATGCACAAAAGCGTGCCCATCTGCGGCTGCATATCGGTGGGAAATCCGGGGTACGGAAGGGTCTTTACATTCGCTTTGCGCAGATGTCCGTTGCCCTTGACAAGCACGGAATCCTCGTATTCCTGAACTATCGTGCCCGTCTCGCGCAGCTTTGCGGAAATGCAGTCGAGGTGCTTGGGTATAACGTTTCTTACAAGAACCTCGCCGCCGGTTGCAGCCGCCGCAACCATATAGGTTCCGGCCTCGATCTGGTCGGGAATTATGGAATAGCTGCCGCCGTGAAGCTTTTCAACGCCGTTGACCTTTATCGTGTCCGTGCCGGCGCCGCGGATATCGGCGCCCATGGAGTTGAGGAAGTTTGCAAGGTCAACTATATGCGGCTCCCTTGCCGCATTTTCAATAATAGTCCTGCCGCTTGCCATTGTGGCCGCCAGAATTATATTCATCGTGGCGCCGACAGAGACCTTATCCAAATATATCTTTGCGCCATGCAGCTTGCCATCCGGAGCTTCCGCATACACAAAGCCGTTCCTGACGTCAACATCAGCGCCGAGAGCAGTCATTCCCTTTATGTGCTGATCTATGGGTCTTACCCCGAAATTGCATCCGCCGGGCATGGTGGTTTTAGCGCTGCCGAAACGGCCGAGCATCGCGCCTATAAGGTAATAGGATGCGCGTATCTTGCGCATAAGATCAAAGGGCGCGTCACAAAATCTGACATTTCGGCTGTCGATCTCGATAGTGCCCGGACAAATTGCGCGAACCTTGGAGCCAAGCTGCGTGAGAATAGTCAGCAGCATATCAGTATCGCTTATCTGCGGCATATTTTCAATACGGCAGACACCGTCCACCATGAGCGCCGCAGGAATAATTGCGACTGCGGCATTTTTTGCTCCGCTTATATCAACCTCGCCCTGAAGCGGTTTTCCACCGTTTATGACGTACTTTTCCATATGTTACACCTTTCGTTGAAGCCAAAAGCATCGGCTTGTAATTATAGCATAGTGCTTGGGGTATAGCAATCAGCAAATGTAACAAATCGTAACTATTTTTCCGAATCAAGTATACGTTTTGCTTTAAGAACGGCAATGACAGTCTTTCCGTCGTCAAGCTCTCCGCTCATTGCCATGCTGACAAGCTCATCTATATGGTGCTTTTCAACGCTCAGAAATTCGCCCTCGTCAGGATGGCTCTCTCCGCGGTGCAGGCCGCGAGCCATATAGATATGCAAAACCTCTGTTGAAAAGCCCGGCGAGCTGCAAATCGGCCCGAGATATGTTATCTCGTCGGCCGTAAAGCCGGTCTCCTCCGAAAGCTCGCGCACGGCACATTCCATCGGATCTTCGCCGTATTCAAGCTTACCCGCCGGAGCCTCCAGCATCATCTTCTGAAAAGGATAGCGGAACTGACGCACACAGTAGCAATATCCCTCATCGTCGATCGGCAGCACCGTAGCTCCGCCCGGATGCTCAACGACCTCGCGTCGAACGACGCTTCCGTCGCAAAGCTGGGCTCTGTCGAGCATGACGTTTACTATGACTCCTTTATACTTCTGCTCACCATCTATTCTCTTCTCAAAAGACTCCATAATGCGCCTCGGAAAAAAATAATTATTTGCTTTACATAATGCATCAATAGTATAGCACCTGTGTTCATAGATTTCCATATTTTTTGTATGGAAAATCAAAAAAATTTTCGCTAAAATCAATTTTGTAAACGAATTTTTTCGGAGTATTTTTTGCTTTGAAATTTTTTCGCAACTTATATGTAACATGAAAAGAAATAAGGAGAATGCATTATGTCATCCGAAACGATTTCAGACCAGACTCTCGCCCTTATAATTGAGGGCGACTGCCCTTCAAACGAGCTTATCTGCTCAAAACTGCGGGAGGCAATTTGCATCGACCATCCTAATTTTTGTAAAAATATTGAAGCTGATATTTTTACATACGACGGCAGTACCCTGGTGCTTGCCTACCCCGTCCCGCCGCTGCGGGACAGAGTCGGCGAAGGCGCGATAAGGCTGCATAGAATATAGCTACTTCAAATCTCCCGTTGCGGGATTATCAATAAGCTTGCCATCTTCAGTGAATCTCGAACCATGGCACGGGCAGTCCCATGTATGCTCATACGCGTTCCATTTCAGTGCACAGCCGAGGTGCGGACAGCGTTTTTGGCTCGGAGTGAGCAGACTCACGGCAGCTTCAAAAGCGTTTGCCGCAAGCTGCGGGCGCATAATGCTGCGCGACGGGGAGAACAGCCGCGCATACTCGTTTTCGCGGTCGAGAAGCATGTCTGTCAGTATAGTTGCCGATACCATAGCGGAGCTCATGCCCCATTTATTAAAGCCTGTCGCTACAAGCAGATCATGAGTTTTCTTAGAGTAACGGCCAATATAGGGCATCCCGTCCAAGGTCATGCAGTCCTGTGCTGCCCAGCGGTACTTCTCGAATGCTACGGTGTAGTTTCTTGCGGCGAAGCTCTCAAGCTCCCTCCAGCCTCCGCCCTGCTTTCCCGTGCGGTGATCTCCCCCGCCGAGCAGCAGAAGGTCATTATAGTTTCTGAACGACATACCTTTGTCATCATCGTCAACATACATTCCGCCTACATTAGGCGCATTCTCAAGCGCAATGACATAGGACCTGTGCTGATACATTTTCAGGAAGTAACTGCCGTGCTTGTTTAAAAAGGGAAAATGTGTTGCGACGATAATAGTATTTGCACTTATCTCGCCGTTTGCAGTCCTCGCGCTTGTGCCTATAAGCTCAGTCACCTTTGTATGCTCATAAATATTAAGCCCTTTTGATATCGCTGCCACGAATTTCAATGGGTTAAACTGCGCCTGAGCGCTGAATCTTACCGCCCCGGCGGCGCTGATTGGAAGCGGCAGATCATGCACAAGCTCTGCCGGACAGCCTATTCTCCCAAGCGCATCCATCTCTTTATCGAGCTTTCTGCTGTCATTGATAGAGTACACATAGTTGTCCTTAGTTTCAAAATCGCAGTCGATATCCGCGCACAGCTCACGGTACTTTGCAAGCGCGGCCTCATTTGCGGATAGATACATGCGAGCTTCCTCTACCGAAAACTCCCGTATCAGCTTATTGTATATAAGCCCGTGCTGGGAGGTTATCTTAGCCGTCGTCTTTCCCGTTATTCCGCTGCATATGGTTTCCGCCTCAACAAGAGCGTAATCCACGTTCTCTTTTTCGAGCATATAGGCGCAAAGCAGCCCCGCCATACCCCCGCCGATTATCAAAACATCGGTTTTCAAATTGCCGCGCAGCTTCTCAAACTCCGGCAGCTTAGTATTTTCTTCCCATACAGATTGCATATTAAAACACCGCCTGCAAACAATAAATCACGTTTTATTGTTTGCAGGCGGTTTAATTTTATACAATATTAAATTAGGTTCTCATTTCCCTGTTTCGCAGGAAGTTCATCATGCCGTCCTGCATACTGTCGAGTCTCGTCAGCAGCTTGCCCGCGCCGTGAGCCGCGCATGATATCGGGTCGTCCACAATAATGGTGCGTATATGGGTGCTCGCCTCGATAATTTCGTCAAATCCGTAGATAAGACTGCCGCCGCCGGACATGATAATGCCGTTATCGCCTAAGTCTCCGATAAGCTCGGGCGGCGTGCGCTCCAATACGGAGTGGATATTCTCCAAAATGAGCTGAGCAGGCTCACGAAGGACATCAACAAGCTCCGATGATGACACCGAAACGGTCTTCGGAAGTCCTGTCATAAGGCAGCGCCCCTTGACCTCCATACTGTCAACAGCATCGGGCCTCGGCATGAGGCCGCCTATATTGATTTTGACTTCCTCTGCGGTTTTTACGCCGATGAGCATATTGTGCTTTTTCTTGATGTATCTGATTATTGCCTCATCAAAGCTGCTTCCTGCGGTTTTTATGGACTCGCATTCGGCAACTCCACCCATGGATACGACGGCTATCTCAGTTGTGCCGCCGCCTATGTCGATGACCATATGGCCGTCGGCTTTTTTGATGTCAACTCCCGCTCCTATCGCCGTGGCAACAGCGGTCTCGACAAGATATACCTTGCGCGCACCGGCCTCTATGGCGGCGTCGATGACGGCTCTCTCCTCAACGCCGGTGATGCTGCTAGGGACGCACATAAGCAGTCTCGGCTTAAAAAGGCCGAAAGATGTTATGCGGCTGACAAGCTCGCGCAGCATGAGCGCCGCCATGTCATAGTCGGATATAACGCCCGCCTTTATCGGATGGATCGCAACAACATTTGCGGGGGTGCGGCCAAGCGTTTTCTTCGCATCCTCGCCGATCTTCAGCATCTTGTCCTTCACCTTGTCCACCGCTACTACAGTGGGCTCACGAAGAGATAGTCCTTTCCCCTGAACGTAAACGAGGGTATTGGACGTACCCATATCAACGGCAATGTCTCTTTCGTATATAACCATTTTTCAGCTCCAATCTGCCGCATCGCTACATATGCGCGGCGATCATAGTTCATATTCTTTCCTGTTTTACAGAGATTCAGTCCTCATGTCTTGCAAGAGTTGCGCAATAAACAGTCGCAGCGCCCGCTCTTTTCAGCACCCTCGCAGCTTCGCTCAAGGTTGAGCCGGTAGTGACAACGTCATCCACAAGGAGAATGCATTTGCCGCTCACGTCTATACCGTCTGCCAGACTATATGCTCCGACAACATTTTTGCTGCGCTGCTTGAAGTCGCGCATAGTGGACTGGGCTTTGTTGTCTTTTGTCTTTTTAAGTACGGCGCCGCAAGGCAGGCCGACACGCTTTGCTATGTCCCTGCCGATAAGCTCCGACTGATTATAGCCGCGCTTGTGCAGTCTCTTTTTACTGAGCGGTATCCATGATATCATATGAATACTGCCGCAATCAAGATTATTTTCAACGCAATCTGCCATAATCGCGCCGAATCTTACAAAATACGCCGAATAGCCGTAGAATTTGTACCTGTGTATCGAATCTTTGACCTTATCCTTGTAATACAGGGGCGATACGCACTTATCCACAAAAGGAAACTTCTGATATATGCTATCTCCCTTTGTATACGGCAAATTCTTTTTGCAGTCGTCGCAGATATCCGTATTTTCCAGCACACGGTCGCAGAAAACACATTTCCACGGAAACAGAAGCTCGGCAATGTATTTAAGAATTTTCATCGGCAAGCCTTATACGCAGGGCGCTGTATCGCCTTGACTGCTTATGATTATCTATCATTCTGTGCGCAACGGCGTCGTCCCCGACCATGATGAGAAGCTCTCTTGCGCGCGTCACCGCCGTGTACAGCACGCCTCGGGTAAGCAGCATTTGAACACCGGGATTTAACGCCAAAATGACCGCCCTGTATTCGCTGCCCTGCGATTTATGCACAGTCAGCGCCCATGCGTGCTCAAGCTCATTGAGCATCTCAAAGCCGTAGTAGGCAAGCTTGTCCTCGTAGTCGACGCATATAGTTTCGGCCGAAGGGTCGATCTCGGTAATAACTCCGATATCGCCGTTATATATTCCGGCTCCCGACTGTCCGTCACGGCTTTTCCAGATGATATCATAATTGTTTTTTGTCTGTATTACTCTGTCGCCCTCGCGGAATACGGCATCTCCGAACGGCTTTTCCTTTCTCCCCTCCTTTGGAGGGTTCAGCGCGGCCTGAAGACGCATATTGAGGTTGACTGTGCCCATCTCGCCTTTTCTGCTCGGCGAGAGAACCTGGATCTGGTTGGACGGTATCTTCATATTATCCGGCAGTCTGCGTGAGCACAGCTCGACGATGGTATCCACCGCAGAACCGCCCTGAAGCCTTTTCAGGCGGAAGAAGTCGCCCGTATTTGCCTCAAAATCCGGATGCTCTCCCCTGTTTATCATGTGAGCGTTCCTCACTATCCTGCTGTCGCCCTTCTGACGGAATATCTCCGTCAGGCGCACAGCCGGTATAATTCCGCTGCGGATTATATCGGAGAAAACATTGCCCGGCCCCACCGACGGAAGCTGGTCGGCATCGCCCACGAGCAGCAGCCGACATTCCGGCTTTACCGCCGATAATATGGCTTTCATAAGCGTTATGTCAACCATAGAGCACTCGTCTATAATAAGCGCGTCGCAGCTTAGTCTATCTTCCTCGTCTTTTGTAAACGTGACCGTCTCGCCGTCCTCGGACATTTTTGCGCCCAGCATTCTGTGTAGCGTTGCAGCCTCACGACCGCAGAGCTCAGTCATACGCTTGGCGGCTCTGCCCGTCGGCGCGGCAAGGAATGTGTCGAGACCCAGCTCGTCATACAGGCTGAGGATGCCCCTTAGTATGGTCGTCTTTCCGGTGCCGGGGCCGCCTGTTATGACCAAGGTCTGATTTTTCATTGCAAGCTCTATGGCTTCCTTCTGCATGGGCGCATACTGAATGCCGTTTATATTCTCAAGCCTTGCTATAAGCTTATCCGCCGCAAACGGCGCGCTGAATCTGCGCTTGCTCATGGCTTTAAGCCTGTCTGCCGTGTACTTTTCATCCTCATAGAGCTTTGCAAGATAGCAGGCATCCAGTCCGGCAACGGTATCACAGCGGATATCGCCAGTCTCGCTGAGCTTGTCGATTGCCTCCTCTACCTTATCCGGCGCAACGCCTATAAGCTGGGACGTAGCCGGAACGAGCTTATTGCGCGGGATGAAGCAGTGGCCGTTGCCGGAATTATGTACAAGTTCAAATATTACCGCGGCGCCGACACGATTGGGACTGTCCCCGTCGATCCCTATCTCAAGGGCAAGAGTGTCTGCCTCGGCAAAGCTTGCGCCAATATGGGACGAGGATAAAATATACGGGTTCTCGTGGACAATTTCAATGGCGCTGTCGCCATAGAATTTAAAAAGCCGCAGGGCGAAAATCGGCTGTATGCCATATGAGCACAGAAACTCCGTCAGCCGTCTTACGCCCGCCTGCTTTTTAAAGCCCGCGCTTATCTCCTTGGCCTTATTAAGTCCTATGCCCCTTATCTCGGCAAGCTTTTCCGGCTGCATTTCAAGAACATCGAGGCTTCTCTCGCCGAATTTATCAACTATCATGGCGGCTGTGGCTGGGCCTATTCCCTTGACAGTGCCCCCTGCAAGATATTCATATATTGCATCGGCCGAGACCGGCAGTATCCTGTTGCACTGCTCGATCTTAAACTGTCTGCCGTGCTGGGCATGGGTCATCCAGGAGCCCTCGGCCGAGATCGACTCGCCCGGTGCGACATACGGGAGACAGCCGACTGCGGTTGTCGTCTCGCCGTTTTCTGTCAGCAAGCGCACTACCGCATAGCCGTTTTCATCGTTTCTGAATATAACTGAGCTGACGGTTCCGTTAATTTCACTTAATTCAACCATTATCTTACTCGTCCTCGGTGTAGTAAATGCATCTGTACTCAGCCTCATAGTGCTGCGCAATATGGCGTGTTATCTCATCGGGTCTGCTGGCTTTAACATAAATATTTGCCTTGAGCGTCCCGTTTTCCCTCAGCCACAGCAGTCCCCTGAGCGTCTGCTCCAGCGCAGGCTCTGCGCCGCGCAGATGAAGGTCAATTTCAATATCGGTGCTGTCTCCCGTCCTAACCGGCGTGAGCAGCAAACCTTTTATAGCCCAAATGATGAGCATAAGTATCGCAGCCGCGGCAAAACCAACCACAAAATTCAGCGTCATATCTTTCCCTCCCCATGCTTTATTTTATGGGGAAAGAGGCTATGCGTTAAGGATTTTCTTTAAAAACTGACCGGTGTAGCTCTCCGCGCACTCGGCGCAAGCCTCCGGAGTGCCGGAAAACACAAGGCTCCCGCCGCCGTCGCCGCCCTCGGGGCCAAGGTCGATTATATAATCGGCGACCTTGATAACGTCAAGGTTATGCTCGATTATAACGACCGTGTTTCCGGCGTCGGCAAGCTTATCTATTATCTGGATAAGCTTGTGCACATCGGCCATGTGCAGACCCGTCGTCGGCTCGTCAAGGACATATACCGTCGAGCCTGTGCTGCGCTTTGAAAGCTCTGTTGCCAGCTTAACGCGTTGAGCCTCGCCGCCGGAGAGAGTGGTGCTGGACTGGCCGAGCTTTATATACCCAAGCCCGACTTCATTAAGCACATCAAGCTTTGATTTTAGCTTAGGAAGATTGGCAAAAAACTCGCATGCCTCCTCAACGGTCATGTCGAGCACTTCATGTATATTCTTTCCTTTATATCTGACCTCAAGCGTTTCGCGGTTATAGCGCTTGCCCTTACACACATCGCACGGCACATAGACATCCGGCAGAAAGTGCATCTCTATCTTTTGCAGGCCGTCGCCCTTGCACGCCTCGCAGCGACCGCCCTTGACGTTGAAGGAAAAACGCCCAGAGTTGTAGCCGCGCAGCTTTGCATCCTCTGTCGAAGCGAAAAGCTCACGGATATCGTTAAAAAGTCCCGTGTAAGTCGCAGGGTTTGAACGCGGCGTTCTGCCGATGGGGCTTTGGTCGATGTTGATAACTTTATCGATATCCTCAAGGCCGTCAACGCCGTCGCACTTGCCCGGCTTTACCTGAGCTCTGTTCTTTTTCTGCGCAATAGTCTTGTAAAGTATCTCGTTTACAAGGCTTGACTTTCCGCTGCCGGACACGCCCGTAACGCAGGTGACAACGCCCTTGGGCAATGCTACATCAATGCCCTTGAGATTATTTTCCCTCGCACCGCGCACCGTAATAAAGCCTTTGTCAATGCTTCTGCGGTTTGACGGCACTGGTATTTTCAGCTTGCCGCTGAGGTACTGTCCCGTGAGCGATCTCGGGCAGGCGCAGATATCCTCAACGCTTCCCGTGCAGACTACCTCGCCGCCATGAACTCCGGCGGCGGGGCCGATATCCACGATATAGTCGGCAGAGCGCATCGTGTCCTCATCGTGCTCGACAACTATCAGAGAATTGCCGAGATCGCGCAGCTCCTTGAGCGTTTTCAGCAGCTTTTCATTATCGCGCTGGTGCAGGCCTATGCTCGGCTCATCGAGGATATAGAGGACGCCCGTAAGCGAAGCTCCTATCTGCGTTGCAAGCCTGATCCGCTGACTCTCGCCGCCGGAGAGCGTAGCCGCGCCCCGGGACAGGCAGAGATATTGAAGTCCTACGTTTTTAAGGAAGCCTAAACGCGATTTTATCTCTTTTACTATCCGCTCGGATATGATTTTTTCCTTTTCGCTCAGCTCGATGCCGTCGATAAACTCAATGGCCTCGTTTATCGACATATCGCCCATCTGAGCGATATTTATTCCCCCGACGGTAACGGCAAGAGCCTCTTTACGGAGTCGGCGTCCGCCACACTCGGGACAGCATATCTCCGCCATGCACGACTCTATCTCAGCTCGCATCGCGGGGCTTTGCGTTTCGCGATACCTGCGCTCAAGATTATTACACAGACCCTCAAACGGGCGGGAGAATTTGCCAGAAAATGAACTGTTTTTGCGCTCTCTTTCATACGCAAGCTCAATGTTTTCGCCCTTGCTGCCGTACAGCAGCACATCCCTTACCTCTTTTGGCAGCTCGCGCACGGGCGTTGTGAGCTTGAAATTATACTTCTTTGCCAGCGCATTATAATACATACCGGCTATCGAATCGTCGGCAGAGCCCCAGCCGCTTGCTTTTATCGCGCCCTCGGCTATGCTCAGGCCGTCATCGGGGATTATCAGCTCCGGGTCGATAAGAAGCTGCACTCCCAAACCGTCGCACACCGGGCACGCTCCATACGGCGTATTGAAAGAGAACATTCGCGGGGTCAGCTCTTCTATTGATATTCCGCAGTCCTCGCAGGCATAGTTCTGCGAAAACAGAACCTCCCTGCCCTCGCTCACGATATCTGCAATGACAAGTCCTCCGGCAAGCGACGCCGCCGTTTCGACCGAATCGGTAAGCCTTCTTGATATCTCCGGCTTTATGACGATTCTGTCTACTATTATCTCAATGCTGTGCTTTTTATTCTTGTCAAGCTTAATGTCCTCCGACAGCTCATACAGGCTGCCGTCAACTCTCGCTCTGACATATCCGGACTTTCTTGCGTCTTCAAATACCTTGTGGTATTCGCCCTTTCTTGCTCTGACGACAGGGGCTAAAATCTGAAGCTTCGTACCCTCCGGCAGCAGCATGAGCTGGTCGATTATCTGGTCTATAGTCTGCTGGCGTATTTCCTTGCCGCATTTGGGGCAGTGGGGTTTTCCTATGCGCGCCCACAGCAGACGCATATAGTCGTATATCTCCGTCACCGTGCCCACGGTCGAGCGCGGGTTTCTTGAGCTTGTCTTCTGATCTATCGATATCGCCGGTGACAAGCCCTCGATATGGTCAAGCTCCGGCTTATCCATCTGACCGAGAAACTGCCTCGCATACGACGAAAGGCTCTCGACATAGCGGCGCTGTCCCTCTGCATAGATAGTGTCGAATGCAAGGCTCGATTTGCCGCTGCCGGATACGCCGGTCATGACGACCAGCTTATCGCGTGGTATATCTATATCAATATTTTTAAGATTGTTGGCTCTTGCGCCTTTTATTTTCACATATTCATTCATTATTACTTACCAGTTGTGCATATTCACCGCGCGTGAGCTTGAGCAGGTCGGCAGGCGCGATCTCAACCTGATAGCCGATCTTTCCGGCGCTTACCATTATGCTCGCCTTTTGCTCCGCGCTGGCATCAAAAAATGTTTTATACTGTTTTTTCATGCCTATGGGCGAGCATCCGCCGCGTACATATCCCGTGAGCGCATTGATCTCACTTACATGTATCATGGCTATCGACTTCTCCCCCGATGCTTTTGCTGCTTTCTTCAGATCCAGCTCACCCGTTACGGGGATGACGAATACATATATGCTTTTACTCACGCCTCTTGCCACAAGCGTTTTAAATACGCAGGCCGGATCCTGACCGCATATCTCCGCCACGGTCAGCCCGTCCACAGCCTCGTCGCCGTGGGGATACTCGTGGGGCTTATAGCCTATTTTCTTCTGCTCAAGCAGCCTCATAACGTTTGTTTTCTGCTCTTTCATTTTATCACCGCCAATTTGAATATTATACCCTGTAATCTCTTATTTTTCAACACAAAAAAGACTTCCGGGCATTGCCGGAAGTCCTTACATTTTTATGTTCAGTCTTTTTGGAAGCGCGCCAGCAGATTCTCAACGCTGTTATCCAGTATCTTGTAAAACCGCTCTGACATGTTTTCGTCTGCATCCGGCATGCCGGCGTCGAGCCATTGAGAAATAAGACCTACTGTTCCGTTTGCGTAAAAATCACAGACAAACTCCAGGTCGGACCACTCGATGTTTTTACCCTCCGCAACAATGACCGCAAAGCCGTGAATGCAGTAATGCAGCCTTTGCTTGAAGTAGCGAAGCAAATATTTGCGGTTCTGGGAATTAAATACGTTCAAAACAAAAGCTCTGTTATCCGCAAGATAGTGGAAGTATTTAATGACATTCTCTTTCCACGTTTCATAACGAATCTCTTTGGGAAGCACCCTGTTGCAGTCCTCCTCAAAAACCCACTCCAGAAGATCGTAAACATCGTCGAAATGGTAATAGAAAGTCTGGCGGTTAACGCCGCACTCCTCAACCAGATCCTTAACCGTTATCTTATCAATAGACTTAACTCCAAGCATTTTTTTCAATGCATTGCCCAACGCTTCTTTGGTTGAACTCGCCATTTCTTCACCCCAATATTATATATAATCGTAATTATTATAACATGTTTTTTTGAAAATGGTAGATATATATTTAAATTTTTCTCAAAATGTGTTTAAATAGTTTTATACTTTAGTCGGAGAATGAATATGAACTCAGCAAAAAATATAATTGGAAGATATGCGCCAAGCCCCAGCGGGATACTGCACCTCGGGAACATGGCCACTTCCCTGCTCACATGGTTAGACGCAAAAAGCGCCGGAGGCAGCATTGTGCTGCGCATGGAGGATCTCGACCCGGAGCGCAGCTCTGACGCATTTGCAGCCCGCATAGCTCGGGACTTAAAATATCTCGGTCTGGATTGGGATGTCGGGTATCCGCAGGATGAGTATTCGCAGAAAAATCGCACCGCACTTTACGAGGATGCGTTCGGGATTTTAATGCGCCGGAACATGCTCTACCCATGCTATTGCAGCCGAAGCGAGCGGCTTGCCGCTTCCGCGCCGCATCCAGGTGAACAGCACAGAGACCCCGGCTGCAAGTGCAGGCATTTAAGCCGCCTTGAGCGTGAGGAGCTGGAGGCTCGCGGCAGAAAACCGGCGTGGAAAGTTAAGGTTCCGGATAAGCGGATATACTTTGTTGACGGGCACTATGGTAAATTTGAGGAAAATCTCGCAGACGGCGGCGACTTTATAGTAAAGCGCTCCGACGGCGTTTTCGCGTATCAGTTAGCCGTGTCATTTGACGATATGGATATGGGGATAAACCGCGTTGTAAGGGGCAGAGATCTGCTCAGCTCAACGGTAAGGCAGATATGGCTCATATCCGAGCTGGGCGGCTCTCCGCCGGAGTATTGCCATGCCCCTCTGCTTATATCCGGCGAGAAGAAAATGTCCAAAAGAAGCGGCGAGCTTAATATGGAGCATCTGGCCGCCAAATTTGCGCCGGAGGAGCTTATAGGCTATATAGCTCGGCTTTTGGGCTTATCGGACGGCTCTCCTATCACAGCAAATGAGCTATTGCGCAATTTCTCATGGGATAAGGTTCATAAGGACGATATTAATATAGTATAAAACAGCCTCGTGATAAAATATCACGAGGCTGTTAAAGCACAAGCTCAGAATTTAATTTCTTTGCCCTCTTTACGCCACTGACGGAACTCCGCGACCGCTGTGAACAGAGCGTCCGAGGACGAGTTGACCGCCGTCTCGACAGAGTCCTGAATGACGCCGATTATGAATCCGACGCCTACTACCTGCATCGCAACATCGTTGGAAATTCCAAACAGCGAGCATGCCATGGGTATCAGCAGCAGCGAGCCGCCGGCAACGCCGGACGCGCCGCAGGCTCCGAGGGACGCCATTACGCTCAGCAGTATTGCTAAAGGCAGATATATCTCAATGCCCTGAGTGTGAACTGCCGAAAGGGTCATTACAGTTATCGTTACCGCCGCACCTGCCATGTTGATAGTCGCGCCGAGCGGGATGGAGACAGAATACAGCTCTCGGTTAAGGCCGAGCTTTTCGCACAGAGACATATTTACAGGTATATTTGCCGCAGAGGAGCGGGTAAAGAACGCGGTTATACCGCTTTCTTTGAGGCAGCGGAACACCAACGGATAGGGGTTTTTGCGGATGCATATAAAGGCCATTATGGGGTTAATTACAAGAGCCGACACCAGCATGCACCCAACAAGTATTATAAGCAGCTTACCGTAGTCCTTGAAAATTGCCATGCCGCTGCTTGAAACCGCGTCAAACATAAGACCCATTATGCCAAAGGGCGCAAGGTTTATGACCCAGCGAACCGCCGTTGAAACAGCATCCGAGCAGTTTGCCAGGAAGGTTTTTGTGGTTTCGGAAGCTTTACGCAGGGCTATGCCTAAAATAATTGCCCAGAAAAGTATGCCTAAATAGTTTGCGTTTGCAATTGAAGCCACCGGATTTGAGACGATGTTTCCGAGCAGTCCCTTGAATATTTCGCCTATGCTCTCAGGCGCGGTATTCTCCGCCGCAGTAGCAAGCTGCTGGAGCGTTACGGGGAAAAGGGTGCTTGCGATGACCGCAACTGCTGCCGCAAGGAAGGTAGAAACAAGGTAGAGTATAATAATGGTGACAAACTGGCTGCCCATTTTCTCTCTGGATTGAGCAAGCGAGCTTGCTACGAGCACAAAAACCAGCACGGGCGCTATGGCTTTCAGTGCACCGACAAACAAAGTGCCAAACATTGATATCCATGTTGCCTGCGGGACTATAAGAGCCAGTATCAGGCCAATTACAAGACCTATCACTATTCTCAGCACAAGGCTGACGCTGTTATATGCTTTTACTATCTTCATAATGAGTTATATCCTCCGCTTACATTTTTCCTTAAAAGCGCCACTATAGTTTAACAACTGACACTTCGTAAGTCAACATCAATTTTCCAAATTATATATCATTACATCAGGCGCTTAAAAATTTGCATTTACCCGGCCTGACAGGCATAGGATGTACAAAGCCTTTCGGGAGGGATATAATTGAAAAAAATTCTGGATAAAATCAAAAACCGCAAAGCAATAGTATCAGCGCTTTCGCTTGTTCTTCTGCTGGCAGTGATATTCTGGGCAACCAACAGCCCCGCAGTCATCGGAGTTTCAGCAAGCGAGCGGCAGCTACCCATCTACTGCGTGCAAAGAGACGACAAAACCGTGGCGCTGTCTTTTGACGCCGCGTGGGGCAACGAGGATACGCAGGAGCTTATCGACATACTCGCAAAGTACAACATAAACGCTACATTCTTCGTTGTAGGTCAGTGGGTGGATAAGTACCCTGAGTCAGTCAAAGCTCTGCACGACGCCGGAAACGAGGTCATGAGCCATTCTGACGACCATGCGCATTTTGCCGAACTGAGCGCCGATCAGATAACCGCGAACATAAACGCCTCCAACGATAAAATAGAAGGTGTTACGGGCGTAAGGCCCACCCTGTTCCGCTGCCCATACGGCGAATATAACGACACTGTTATCAGCACCGTAAACGGAATGGATATGACGGCGGTTCAGTGGGATGTTGACAGCCTTGACTGGAAAGGGCTCTCCGCAGACGAGATATCTAAGAGAGTGCTGAGCAACGTGAAATCCGGCAGTATCGTGCTGTTCCACAACGCCGCCGAGAATACGCCCGAGGCGCTGCCTACAATAATCGAGGCGCTGATCGCCGATGGCTACACAATTGTTCCCATCTCGCAGATCCTCCTCACCGGTGACTACACCATTGATAACACCGGAATGCAGTGCCCATCAAAAAACTGAAAACAGCCCTCGTGTACATCTGACACGAGGGCTGTTCAGCGTGTCAAAAAAGTCCGATGGACTTTTTTGCACGCTGAACAATTGGGACGGCACCCTATGCCGTCTCAATTGTTATTTGCAGTTTCATATTATTTCTTTATGCAAAGAACAAAGATACGGCGCAATAGACCAGGAGCAGGGCCATAATCGTGTTCATAAGCTTTGCGTGCTTTGAAAACAGCCGTTTGAAAACGGAGCCAAAGGCAGACCAGCATAAGGTGAATACAAAGCCGATAAACGCAAGGAGCATTGCAAAACCAAACAGCGCGGGATAGTTTCCGTTATAAAACGGAAGTATGTACGCCTCCATGGACATGATGCAATAAATATATATTTTCGGATTAATAAATTGCAAAAGCAGTCCGGATAAAAAGCCGTCCCGGGAGTGGTCCTCCTCTATGCTGTCGGAGCTTCTGAAGGTTTCCCACGCGAGATACAGCATATAAGCGGCGCCGACAATGAGCATCGGCAGCTTGATTCTGGGAATTAACGAGGAGACCATACTGCAAAAGGCCGTGCAGATGAGCATAACAGCGGAAAAGCCGGCCCAAATACCTAAATTAAACGGTATAGCTCCTCTAAGCCCCTTCCGGCTTCCGTTTGACATTGACATGATGTTGTTCGGCCCAGGAGTTACCGCAGTAACCACGGCGTATGTGAGAAACGAAACCCAGTTGAACATAATTGACATCCTTTCACGTATGTGATATTATATAGGCGAAAAATCCAATATATCAGATTTCTTGCATATGATACTATAAGTCCGATATATTGTCAATAGAAGAATGCGAGGAAGTGTCAAATATGGATGTTACAAGTGTTGTGGCTATGAATATAAAGAGCATTAGGGAGCAAAAAAAGCTCACTTTGGATGCCGCCTCCGAAATTACCGGCGTATCCAGAAGCATGCTGTCTCAAATAGAAAAAGGAGATGTCAACCCGACCATTTCGGTTCTTTGGAAGATAGCGAATGGCTATAAGGTTTCTTTTACCTCTTTGGTGGAGCGGAAAAGTGACTCGATTTCCATTTTGAGGCAAACGGATGTGATACCTCTGAAAGAGGATGATGGCCTGTATTTAAATTATCCGGTTTTTCCGTTTGATGAAAAGACGCTTTTTGAGACATGCCGCATTGTGATCGAACCATCCGGAGCGCTGTCTGCTCAGCCGCACATGAACGGCGTAGAAGAATATATCACTGTTTTTGCGGGAGAAGTGGAGATATGCGTTTCCGATGAGAGCTACCGGCTCTCAAATGGGGATTCCATGCGGTTTTATGCAAATGTGCCGCACTCATACCGCAACATAGGTACCGAGCGCGTTGAGCTGAGTATGCTCATGTATTATAACAAATAAGCGAAAAGACGGAGCAGTCTTTGATTGCTCCGTCTTTAAGGCAGTGAATAGTGAAGATCGAATAAGTAATAAGTAAAAATCGCCAAGTCTCTGATGAGTCTTGGCGATTTTGGTCCGAGTGACTGGAGTTGAACCAGCGGCCTCTTGAACCCCATTCAAGCGCGCTACCATCTGCGCTACACCCGGATTTCTAACGCCCGATTATATTAACACAAACGCTCGATAAATGCAATACCTATTTTGAATTTTTTAAAAAGTTTTTTATCACATGCAGTGTTATGGCAAAGCCCTTGCGCCTTTGGCGCAAGGGCTTTATGTAGTTAATCAAATATAAAACGCGGGCTCTTTTCTGGTGGAGCAGAGCTTTTTCAGCGTGGCGTGAGCCGCGACACGCATGGGCATAGGCACCTTGCGGGACTCGGTAGAGCATATGCTCACACAGCGCATGCAGCTTATGCAGAGCTTGGGCTTGGTCTTCATGCGCGCCTCGCTTATAGCGTTGGCGGGGCAATATTTGAAGCAGATACCGCAGCCGATGCACTCCTTTGCGGGCATGGGGTACAGCGGCAGGGACTTTACTTCCTTGCTTGCATAGTTGGGATCGCCGGGCATTTTGACCTCGGTAAAGCTCTCCTTGGCTTTCAGCTTATTGATGAAGTCAACAAGCTTCGCCTTGTCGCTCGCATCGGGTCTTCCCGCGCCAAAGCTCGGATCGATCGAGTGCGGAGCTATCATTTCGCAGCCGGCAACGGTCACGAAGCCCTGCTTTGCGGCAAGGTCGCTCATCTCAAGCAGCGCGTCGTCAACGGCTCTGTTGCCGTACACGGCAACGGGAACGCAGGGGGTATTATTGCCCTTAATGATCGCCATGCGGTCATACATGGGCTTGGGTATTCTGCCGCCGTAAACCGGGAAGCAGAAAAACGCAAGAGTATCATTGCTGACAGAGGTGTCCATACTGGGAGTGGTTATCTCCTGCATGGGGGCGTCGCCCAGCTCTTTGCTGATAATATCCGCTACTGACTTGGTTCCGCCGCATGGGCTGAAATAAAAAATTGCGTATTTCATGTTTTCACATTCCTTTACTCTTTCTTTTCTGAACACATTGTATCATAGATCCCGCCCTACGGCAAGAGTCTTTTATCAGAACGCGGCAGGCTCAAAACCGCTTCCGTTAAACTCCCAAAGCTCCGTGAAGCCGCAGGATCGCGCTATCTGCTCGGCCTGCTCAAATCCGCAGGTCAGGTCTTTTGCCGAGTGTGAGTCCGAGCTTATGCATATCCTTCCGCCGATTTTGTTTAAGTGCCGGAGAAGCTCCGCAGATGGGTACGGGCTTGTGCGATAGCCGCGGCTGATCGCGCCCGTATTTATCTCAAATATCTTATCCGCCGCGCTGAGTTTTTCCATGGCGGCATATGCCGCGTCCCGGAAATACTTGGCCGTCGTGTCATACAGCGGCTCCTGCTCGTTATACTTTGTGAGCAAGTCAAAGTGCCCGACGATGCTTATCTCCTCAAAGTCCGCTACCTTAGTAAGATTTTCAAAGTACGCCTCCGCCGCGCCTTTTGGCCCTCCGAAATGCTCAATCAGAAGCTTATGATGCGCAAGGTCAAAGTCCTCATAGCGGCCGTCAACTATGTGTCCCGAGCCGATAATATAGTCATAGCCATCAAAATCAGCCGGTACCGAAAGATCGTACTCCATGCCGCAGTAGAGCTTTATCCGTCCCTCATACGCGCTCTTCAGGCGCGCCATTTCCGCCCTGAATGGAGCTACGTTTTCCTCCGGCATGCACCATGGCTCGCCGGCTATAGGTATGTGGGCGCTTATTCCTAAAGAGGTAAGTCCTGAGTCTATCGCCGCGAGCACCATTTCCTCCGGAGTATCCGCTCCGTCGTCAAAGCTTGTATGACAATGAAGGTTCTGCCTTACCATATTTATCCCACCTCCACACAGTATGTCCGCATTGCGCGAGTGCCGACAACAACATAGTTGCCGTACATCGCCGGCGACGCCTCGATGTTGCCGCCAAGGTTTATATAGTCGAGCTCTTCGCCGGTTTTTCCGTCTATAAGGTACATATTAAACCCGGAGTTGCAGTAGATAAGATACCCGTTTCCGGCATCGTCATAGAAATCCACCGGGGAGCTCCAGCTATACATTGTTGTCTCCTTCTTCCAGACCTCCTCGCCGGTCTCTTTGTTAAGAGCCACGAGAGTGCCTGAGCTTGCGCCCGGAGTTCTTGCGATGGGCACGAATATCATATCCGACAGCTCGTTTTTCCCGACCGCTATCGTTCCCTGCACGCCGCCGGAGAGATCCTGCACCGTGTAGCAGTTGTAATCGGTTCTCCAAACTATCTCGCCGGTCTCAGCGTCGATTTTAAATATTGGTATATCCGCAGTCGAGTATGAGCGCCAGCCGTAATGGAAAGAGGTGCTGATATATATGTACGGGTGACCGTCCTCGATATCAATAACCGGCGAGCAGTTTGTGTCGTCCAAAGTGTCCTGTACCCAGATAAGCTCAAGCGTGTTCAGGTCAAGGCACATCAGGTTGCCGCCGTTGTCGGCCAGGAAAATATAGTTGTTGATAACAGCGGCGCTCGATTCAACGCCGAGCCAGTATTTTGTGCCAGTGCGCACGCCGCTGTATTTCCACTTGACGATATTATCGGGATCGACCGACAGCTCCCCTGTTTGCTCGTTGTATTTTGTATTCAGGTGGATTATGTACAGTATTCCGTTCTCGCCCGGATAAATGAGCTGATCCGTTTCGGCGCTCACAAGGGGCGATGAATCGAACATATGCCAGCCGCGGTTTGCAAATGTCTCGTTATGGCCGAACTCAAACATGACCGTGTTGTCAATGAGGTTTACGACAAAGGCCCTTGAGCGGCCGTTTATGCTGTCCACGCCTGAGCCGACGTACAGTATGGGGTAGCCTCTCGGGTCGAGCGCTCCCGCTCCCTTGAAGTTAAAGCCTAAATTTAGCGGATCGCGGGTGTATTCGCCGGTGGTAAGCTCATAGAAATACACATGACCGTCCAGAGTGCAATAGATGACTTCAACAAGCTCTGCCTTCTCTCTTGCCCAGTCATACATTGCGGTCATATTCTTACGGGTATCCTCGGGCCACTTGACAATAAGAGGCTGACCTGTCCAGCCGCTGCCGGACCAATAGCTGCCGTCGGTATCGCTCAATCCGCTCGTACTTTTGCTCCAGAGCGTTGAGATGGTTTTACTGCTGACATCGGCAGTGCCGTAGGCAGCGCCTGTGCGGAAGTTATTGCCACGGAAACCTATCACGCCTTCAAGCTCGGTATACCGTTCGGGCAGGTCGAACATTATCTCATACTCGCTCTTGTATTCGTCAACGAGCTCGCCGTCCACCATTATGGCAGTGCTTGAAATAAACTTGTTCGGTCGTGTCTCCTCAACGGAATGTGGGGCAAAATCAGGTAGTCCGACCGGCGTTGGCGTCGGCTCCGGAGTAGGAGTGACCGTTACCGTCGGGACAGGCGTTGCCGTCTCCTTCGGGGTATTAAGCTGCTTATTCGCCTCATAGCCTCGGAAGACTACCCACACCAGCAATGCAATAAATATTACAAGCACCAGTGCTTCCGCAATAATTACCGCCGTATTCTTTTTCTTCATCTCTCGATCCGCCTGTTTGTTTCAATTTATGATTTTATGCTTATTCAGTGAAATGAACGTGATTGTTTATATGATCCTCGCAGAAGCAGTGGTATCCGGCGCACCTTGAGCAATATCTGAACTCAAGATTGGGAAAATCAACGTCCGTTCTGCCGCACACGCAGCATTTGTGGCTGTAATCCTTCTGCCGCTGCTCGTATTTTATCTTCTGCTTTTCCCTGTTGAAATTAACAGTGGTTTTTTTGTATCTTGCTCTGTTGCCTCTTATCGACGCTATGAGGTCGGCTCCGAAGAACACAAAATAGTTCAGCATGGCGATCAGGGGCAGCAGGTTGAACGGGAACGGGGACGTAAGCATTGCAAAGAGGAAGAACGCCGCGTCAAGGTATGCAAGCCACTTGATCTTGATGGGGATTATGAACATAAACAGCACCTGCATATCCGGATAGAGCGTTGCAAAGGAGAAGAACATGGACAGGTATATATAATATGTTCCTATATTCACGTCCTGCCGTGTTATAAAGTAGACGACAAGGCCGTAGATAACGGTCATAAGAATGCCGCTGAAAATGAAGATATTGAACCTTGGTGTTCCCCATTCTCTCTCGAGCGTGCTGCCTATCCAATAATAAAAATAGAAAAACAGAAGCGCCCACATGCTTGTATCCTGCGGTATGAATATAAATGTTATAAGCCGCCAGACCTGACCCTTCATTATAAGGTTTGGAGAAAATGAAAAATAGTTGAGCAGGGTCTTGCTGCTGTCCATAATGCTGAGCAGCCACACAGCAAGGCTTATGGCCACGATATAAAGCATCAGATTGGGTATGCCGAAGCGGGGATGCTTATAGCAGAACATATCGATTTTTTTGTTAAGCTTTCTCATGCTGATTTCCTTTCGGAATTTGTGGTTATAAGTAATCGCAGTTACTTTATCTTATATCCTAACCCTAAAGCAGCACAAAGTCCACAAAAAATTTGTCGCAGGCATAACTTTTCACTTTAAGTTTTTGCAATTATATGTTAGTATGTATTCTGTATTATTGTGTACATAGGTGAAAAGATGCTAAATAATGAAAACAGCTTTGAGATCAAAAATGAAATAATAGAGGGCCGCAACGCCGTTATTGAGGCTCTGCGCGTGGGCAGAAGCATAGATAAAATCTTCATTGCCAAGGGTGAGACCGATAAAACTCTCGGCCACATCGCGTCGAAAGCCCGCGCGGCCGGAATAGTCGTTGTTGACGCTGACCGCCGCAAATTGGACGGTATGAGCGTTACAAAAACGCACCAGGGCGTCATCGCCCTTGTCGGCGTCAACGAATACTGCTCGGTTGATGATATTCTCGACCTTGCCGCCGAGCGAAACGAAGCTCCCTTCGTCATAGTATGCGACGAGGTCAGCGATCCACGGAATTTAGGCGCCATAATCCGCAGCGCCGAGTGCGCCGGTGCGCACGGGGTCATAATCCCTAAGCGCAGAAGCGCAGGACTTACGGCCATCGTCGGCAAGGCATCGGCTGGTGCGGCCGAGCATATGCGTATAGCGAGAGTCTCCAATATTCCCGCGGCCTTGAAGACGCTCAAGGACAAGGGGCTTTGGATATACGGCGCTGCTGCCGGCGGCTCAAGCCAGCTCTGGGGTACCGATTTTACCGGCGCGATGGCGCTTGTGATAGGCTCCGAGGGTGACGGTATAGGCAGACTTGTGCGGGACACCTGCGATTTCATCGTAAACATCCCCATGGTGGGCAAGATCAATTCCCTCAACGCCTCAGCCGCCGCATCTATAATAATGTACGAGGTTCTCCGCCAGCGGAGAAGCTGAGTATACAGAGGACAGACATATGAACACAAACAGTAACGAGAATAACAGCCCCGCGTCCGAATTTGATTTTGACAGTATTCTCCTTGAATTCAGAGATCTCAAGGAGGAGCGGGAGTCGGAAGAACCCGTTTTTGAGCCGCGGCTTCCCATTGAGGACAGCTCCACCCCCAAAGACGATGTTTTCTCCGCTTCTATAGATACCGGGCGCAGCAACTTGGACGATGATGACTTCAGCGCACCTTTCAAGGAGCTTGCATCAGCCTTAAAAGGCGATGAGCCCGAATCGCCGGATGCTGAGGTACACTATGATTTTAACTCGGAGAAAATTCTGCGAGAGTTTGGGGCGGACGATCAGAATGAAGCCGATACCAGGGGCAGCGATGTACCTTCCGGCGAGCCCTCCTTGGTCTTAAATGACGCAGTGCCCGCTCCTTCGGATGATATAGCGCAGTATTCCTTTAATCCTGATGAAATTCTGCGTGAGTTTGAGTCGGACGATCAGGGCGGGCTTGAAAGCGAGATTGATCCTGCCGCTATAAGAGCCGAATTTGGAATTAAAGATATAGTGTCAGAACCCGCTCCGGAGCAGGTGATAAACACACCTCCCTCTCCCGAACCGGAGATTTCCATAGCTCCGAAGCAGAGCGAGCCATCCATCGACGATATTGTCGATCAGCTTCTTATGGAGTTCAGGGCAGAGCAGGAGAGCTCAGCGCCTCCGGCAGAAGCGGTTGACGAGCCGCTCGAGCCCAAAAGAGAGCAGATAATCACTCCGGAAAACGAGTCTCCGGTTGACATAATGTCCGAATCCACGCGGGAGCTTAAGGATATCGGCTCCGCGTCGCTCTCGGAGACGGACTTTGAGCCTGATGCAGAGCTTATAGACGATGCGCAGGCGCATTATGCCGAGGCACTTGAGTATGAATCACCGACGCAGGAACAGCGCGAAAGGCCTAAGAAGAACGCGAAGTCATTCCGCGAGGCCGTGGCTGTTCCCGTAATATCCGCGCTTGCCTTTATCGCTATGAAGGTCAAGCAAAGCCAGCTTTCCGTAGGCTCCGCGAGCTATGAAACCGAGGACCCGGGCGAGGAGATGCACCCTGATGAGGCCGCTAAATTCTACGGCAAGCACATTGCCGGACTGCGGCTCAGGGCGAGGATATCGTTCATTCTCAGTCTGCTGATGATCTACATAGCATACGGTCTGCCCTTAGCCGGTGCTTTCACCGACGTTGGCGTCCAAAGCGCCGTATGCCTTATTCTAATGCTTGCCGTTATGATCTGCGGGCTTGATATAATCACCTCCGGTATAATGAGCCTCGTTCGCATGAAGCCGCACGCAAGCGCTCTTATTGCCGTATCATGTCTGTTGTGCGCGATCGATGCTTTCATAATCGCTGTCGGAGGCAAGAAAAACGGACTTCCCTTCTGCGTTATTCCGTCGCTTACTATCTCGTTCACCCTGCTTGGCTGCGTTCTGAACGCCAGAAGCAACCGTATCTCGCTCAATGCGGCAGCGTCGGCGCGGCGGCCCTTTATACTGACGGCTGAGGCCGCTCTTTCAGGCGGGGATATAACTCTTATCAAATCGGAAAAATCAACAGAGGGCTTTGTGCGCAGGGTCGACGAGGAAGGGCCGGACGAGGTCGTTTTCGGGCTTATGGCGCCGTATCTCATAGCCGCAGCGCTTATACTCAGCCTGGTATCGGCGATCATAGGCAAAAATTTTGCGGGCTTTGCGCATATCCTGTCCGGAATTTTCTCATGCGCGGCGCCTATCGCCATGCTTATAACCTTCCCGCTGCCTTTCTTCATCTCAATTAAAGCGCTGATTAAAAAGGGTTCAACTGTTGCGGGCTGGTCCGGACTTTATGATATCGGCAAGTCCAAGCACCTTATAATCACGGACGCCGACCTGTTCCCTAAGGATTGCGTCAAGATAAGCAAGACCCGCATTCTGTCGGGAATGGAGCCTGAAAAGGTCATATCCTTCGCGGCAAGCATTATCTCTGCCTCCGGAAGCGCTCTTGTTCCCGCCTTTTCCGAGCTTATGCGCAAGGGCAACGGAACTCTCCTGACCGTCGAAGCTTTCACCGTCCATGAAAGCGGAGGGCTTATCGCAATGGTCGACGGAGAAGAAGTTTTCTGCGGAAACGCGGGCTTCATGCGGCTTATGGGAATGCATCTGCCGGAAAAATTCATTCTAAAAGACTGCGTTTACCTCGCCGCCTCCGGCTCTATTTGCGGTCTGTTTGAGATCGAATATACGCCCACCGATGCAGTAAAAAGCGCCCTCTATGCGCTTATGAGCTCAAACCGCCACCCCATATTTGCCATCCGGGATTTCAACATAACTCCGCAAATGCTGTCTACCAAGTTTGATATTGCCACCGACGGCTTTGATTTCCCCGCGTATTCCGAGCGGTATGAAATATCCGCAGCCGTTCCCTCGGAGGGCAGCAAGCCCGCAGCGCTCATATCCCGCGAAGGGCTGGAGCCGCTCGTTTCGCTTGCCGATCACGGCAGGCTGCTGTACGGAAGGATACGTCTGAGCGTCATGCTCAGCGTGCTCAGTACCGTAATCGGCATCATATTCATGTTCATCCAAAGCCTCAGCGGTGTTTTGAGCGTCGTCACCGCGCTTACATACCTGCTCGGCTGGCTTCTGCTGACGATCATACTCAGTTTCACCATCAATACTCCGTAAAAAATAGTTGCCATTGATTTATAATCAGTGTATAATAAATTGATTGCGTTAAAAGCGATTTAAAAATTTTTAGTTTATAATATATCAGAGAGGAAGCAACACATGAGCTACGAAACCAAGAACATCCGCAACATCTGCTTCATGGGTCACGGCAACAGTGGTAAGACAAGCCTTGCAGAAAGCATGCTGTTTGTCACCGGCGCTATTGACCGTATGGGCAAGGTCACCGACGGCAACACCGTCTGCGACTACGACGCCGAAGAGATAAAGCGCCAGATCACCATTTCCACATCTGTCGCTCCCGTTAATTTCGGAGGCTGCAAGATCAATGTACTCGACTGCCCGGGATTCTTTGACTTTGCCGGCGACGTTCTCGCCGCTATCCGCGTTGTTGAGGCCGGCGTTATCTTCTGCTCGGCAAAGGACGGCATCACCGTCGGTGCAGAGCGAAGCTGGAAGTATCTGAAGGCAGCAAACGTTCCCGCTATTTTCTACATCTCCAAGCTTGATGAAGAGCACGGCGATTTTGACGCGGTTCTCTCCGCACTCAAGGAGAAATACGGCGCTGCTGTCTGCCCGGTCATCATTCCCATGTCCGACGGCACGGGCGTTATTGACCTCGTTCACAACGTCGCATACCAGACCAAGGGCGGCAAGACCGCAAAGGTCGCGGTTCCCGACGCCGACGCAGGTAAGGTCGAGGATATGCGCATGGAGCTTATGGAGGCCGCAGCGGTCACTGAGGAGCTCATGGAGAAGTTCCTTGACACTATGGAGCTTTCCGACGCAGAGATCGCCGAGGGCATCAAGGCCGGTCTTGCAGAGCGCAGCGTTGTTCCCGTCGTCTGCGGCGCGGCAATGTCCAACATCGGCACCGAGGCTCTCCTTCAGGCTGTATGCGACTATGTCCCCGCTCCTGCTGATAAGTCCGCAGAGCCCGTAAGCGGTTTTGTATTCAAGACTGTTTCCGACCAGTTCGGCAAGTACAGCTTTGTCAAGGTCATGAGCGGCACTATCACAGCAGACCTTGCTCTCCGCAATGTCCGCGCTTCCAGCAACGATAAGCTTGGCCGTCTCTACACCATCACCGGCAAAAAGACCACAGAGGTCAAGGAAGCATGCTGCGGCGATATCGTTGCCGTCGGCAAGATGGATTGGAAAACCGGCGACACCGTATGCGATCCCAAGAACGAGGTCGAGTTCCCCGCTCTCGAGATGCCCGATCCCTGCTACTCCATGGCTATCTCCCCCAAGACCAAGGGTCAGGACGACAAGGTCGCAGGCGGTCTTGCAAGACTCAACGAGGAGGACGTTTCCTTTACTCTCGTAAACAACGCCGAGACCCATCAGATGGTTATCTCCGGTGCCGGCGATATTCAGGTCGACGTTCTCTGCGCCAAGCTCAAATCCCGCTTCGGCGTTGAGACTGAACTCAAGCCCGCACGCGTCGCTTATCGCGAGAAGATCAAGGGTCGCGTAGAGGCTCACGGCCGCCACAAGAAGCAGTCCGGCGGTTCCGGTCAGTTCGGTGACGTCTGGGTTCGCTTCGAGCCGCAGGACGAGCAGGACGATATGATCTTCGCAGAGGAAGTCTTCGGCGGCTCCGTCCCCAAGAACTTCTTCCCCTCCGTTGAAAAGGGTCTGCGCAACGCGGTTCAGAAGGGCGTTCTGGCAGGTTACCCGCTGGTCGGCCTCAAGGCCACGCTGTACGACGGCTCCTACCACCCCGTTGACTCCAACGATATGGCGTTCCAGACCGCAGCACGTCTTGCCTACCAGGACGGCATTCCCAAGGCAAAGCCCACTATCCTCGAGCCCATCGGCCTGCTCAAGGTCACAATTCCCGACGCAAACCTCGGCGATATCATGTCCGATATCTCCTCCAAGCGCCGCGGAACCGTTCTCGGCATGAACGCGGAAGACGGCATGCAGATCGTTGAGGCAGAGGTTCCCATGGCAGAGATGAGCTCCTACACTATCGACCTGCGCTCCATGACTCAGGGTCGCGGCTCCTTCACCTGCAAGTTTGTTCGCTATGAAGAAGCTCCCGGCAATGTTCAGCAGAAGGTTATAGAAGAAGCAAAGGCTCTTGCAGAGGCAGAATAATTAAAAATAGGCGGTGGGCTTCCTGCCCACCGCTTTCGTAAATTAGTCATTATGAATTTTAAAATACCCAAAAACAAAATACCCTCAACAAAAAATAGCGGAGCTGAGGAAGCCGCGCCTGCCGATTATGCAAGCGATGTTCTCGATGAGCTTGAAAACGGCGATCTTGACGGATACGCAGAGCAGGCTGAGGCAGCGCCGAGCGCTCCGACGTTTACCGTCAGCGAGGATCAGCTCCGAAAGCTCTGGGCGGGCGAGATCGCCTTCGGTATTCTCAGCGCGTGTGTTGCTGTCGTCATTGCTTTTATAGGATAAAACATCTTCACTTTTAAGGAGGGAGCACTATGAGCTTAGTTCACACCATAACAGGAATAATAGCTCTCGTCAGCTTTGTGCTTCTGGTCGTCAAATACCCGCTGCGCAAACTGCATCTTTTTAAAATCAACGCATTTCTTATGAAGCTGCACGAGGCTGCGAGCGGACTGTTTTTCCTTGCGGCGATCGTACATATGATAACAGGCTTTTCGCTTATCAGTGCAAATTCCGCCGCGCTTGCCGTCGCAGGTTTTGCGGCATTTATTATCAGTGTCGTTCTGATAACCGCCTGCCATTTGACAAAGGACATGAAAAAGAAAATGTACTGGCACCGCTGGTACTCCCTGTTGATGACCGCGGCAGTCATCGTCCACATCGTCCTGGCATGGGTTTGATAAATTGAACATTGCAAAAGACCGGCAGCATTTGATATGCTGCCGGTCTCAGTCTGTCGAAAAACTATAAATGAAAGCATAATCCCCGACAAAGGATGGGGGAGCTCGAGGGGGCGGCAGCCCGCCTCGAATTGGATAAATAGCCATCAAAA
>OLNX01000089.1_pt1 | contig 93910 bp, 80 predicted proteins | sample 1672611 | NCBI WGS metagenome assembly OLNX01 (sample SAMEA3136705, study PRJEB25190) | human gut metagenome | reverse complement strand
GGTAAAAAGGCATATAAGAAAGAGAATCCGATCACTCCTCCGGGATCTGTCAGTCTTGAACACTTTCAGGCGCATTGTACTTCTTGTCACCTTTGCGTCAGTAAGTGTCCTTCGCATGTACTTAAACCGGCGTTAATGGAATATGGTTTGGAGGGAATGATGCAACCTACGGTTAGTTTTGAAAAAGGATTTTGCAATTTTGATTGTACCGTGTGCGGAGATGTATGTCCCAACGGGGCTATAAAACCTTTGACCGTAGACGAAAAACATCTGACGCAAATGGGCCATGTGATTTTTATCGAAGAAAATTGTATTGTACATACTGATGGTACGAGTTGCGGGGCTTGTTCGGAGCACTGTCCTACGCAGGCGGTGGCAATGGTTCCTTACAAAGACGGACTTACCATTCCACAGGTAAACACGGAAATCTGTGTAGGTTGCGGCGGTTGTGAATATGTATGTCCTGCACATCCGTTCCGTGCTATTTATATTGAAGGCAATCCGGTACAAAAAGAAGCCAAACCCTTTAAAGAAACGGAAACGGAAAAAATAGAAGTGGACGACTTCGGATTCTGATCGTACGCATTATAACAGATCTTTTCGGTTAGCACAGGCTTTTCTTTAAAAGTAAAGATGATCTGTACTAATCTGTGTAATTTGGGGTGAGTTTTTTGTCTATATCCGGTTCATCTTTGCAGAATTTTACTAATTTCGTGGCGAACAAGTAAAATGAAGTAAATGGAAGATGTAGACATGATGCAGACCTATTTTGTGAGTGGTTAGTAAGTGGACAATTGTTAACCATCTGTTTATAATGAATCTAGAAGAGAGGTACATAAAATGTCAATTATTAAATTAAATCCAGCCTTTAAAGATTATCTTTGGGGCGGAACAAAATTAAAAGAAAATTATGGTAAAAAGACTGATATGGATCCTGTCGCAGAAAGTTGGGAATTGTCTGTACATCCAGATGGACCAAGTATTGTTGCGAGTGGTGAATATGAAGGCTTATCATTTCCTGAATATTTAGAAAAAAAGGGGAAGGGTGTTTTAGGAACAAAGGGGAATACATTTGAATTTTTCCCAATCTTAATTAAATTTATTGATGCCAAACAACCATTATCGATTCAGGTGCATCCAGATAATGAATATGCACTTCGTGTAGAGCACGAATATGGAAAAACTGAAATGTGGTATATTTTAGATTGTGAACCAGATTCATTCTTATATTTTGGAGTAAATAAAGAAATCACTAAAGAGGAATTTGAACGTCGAATCCAAGATAACACGTTATTAGACGTGTTAAAGGCAGTCCCAGTACATAAGGGAGATGTTTTCTTTATTAAGTCTGGAACAATTCACGCGATTGGTGCTGGTATTCAGATTTGTGAAATTCAACAAAATTCAAATACAACATATCGTGTTTATGATTTTGGTCGTGTTGGAAAAGATGGTAAGCCTCGTGAATTACATATTCAAAAGGCAATTGACGTTTCAAATTTAAGCCCAATTGAATCTGACTTTAAACCATGTGGTCCTGAAGAAAAGAATGGGGATTGTGATACTGTTCGTTTGGCAAGTTGCGAATATTTTACAACATATGAATCTACATTGAATGGTACGACTACACTTCATGTTGATGATGAAAGCTTTGGCTCTATCTTGTTGATTGAGGGTAGTGCTACAATTGAAAATGATGGTACAACTTTAGAAGCAAATAAAGGTGATTCTGTATTTATTGATGCGAACAGTGGTGATGTGAAAATTCAAGGAAATTGCCAATGGATCTACAGCAGGGTTTAATCCCCTGCTTCTTTTTGGCTATGAAAAAATTTCAAAAAGATTTAATTGATTGGTATATTCATAATCATCGACCACTAGAATTTCGTTTAAAGAAAGATCCTTATGAAATATGGATCAGTGAAATTATGGCCCAACAAACTCGTATTGAAGCTATGCTTCCCTACTTTAAAAGGTGGATACAACAGTTGCCAGATATTGAGAGTGTCGCAAAGTGTGATGATGAAAAGTTAAATAAATTGTGGCAAGGACTAGGTTATTATTCGCGTTGCAAAAATATTAAGAAGTGTGCTATTGAATGCGTTGAAAAATATAATGGGAAATTGCCTTGTACAAAAGAAGAATTATTAAAATTACCAGGGATTGGTCCATATACAGCAGGAGCTATCGCTTCGATTGCGAATGGACAAAGAGTAAGTGCAGTCGATGGAAATGTGATTCGTGTATTTTCTAGGTTGTATAATATTTTTGAAGATGTTACCAAGACAAGTGTGAAGAAACAGATTGAAGAGTTGGTAGATGAAAGTCTTCCTTCAAAAGAAGAAATTTCCTATTATAATCAAGCCATAATGGAGTTGGGAGCTCTTATTTGTATTCCTAAAAATCCTAGGTGTGAATTGTGTCCAGTTAAAAAGTATTGTGATGCCAAAGATCCTGGCAGTTTGCCTTACAAGGCGAAAAAGAAAGCGCGAAAAATAGAATATAAACATTTATATATATTGGTGCATAAAGATAAGGTACATGTAGTTAAAAGAGCGGATACCGGCTTATTGGCTGGGCTTTATGGTTTTGATGAAATGAAACCAGAAAAGATTATAGAAAGTATTGAATTAAAACCTTATATACATATTTTTTCGCATATTGAATGGCATATGGATGCAACATTATGTATAGTAGATAAAGAAGATATAAATTATAAAAAGATTGAAGAAATAGAAGAGCATATTGCATTGCCAAGTGCATTTATGCCTTTCTTCAAACAGATAAAGGAGATTATTTATGGAAAAAGTAGAAATTGAAAGCTTTACTTTAGATCATACAAAAGTAAAAGCCCCTTATGTTCGTTTAATAAGTGAAGAAAAAGGACCCAATGGAGATATTGTATCGAATTTTGATGTTCGTTTATGTCAACCAAATAGACAAGAGATTCCAACCGGAGTTATGCATACTTTAGAACATTTGTTCGCATTATATCTTCGTCCTAGAATTACTGGGTATCTAGATTGTTCGCCATTTGGGTGTCGTACAGGATTTCACCTTTTAGCATGGGGAAAACATTCAAGTAAGGATGTTGCGATTGCTGTAAAAGAAGCTTTGGAACTAATCACAACTACAGAATGGGAAGATGTTCCGGGTACTGAAGAAAAAGAATGTGGCAACTATAAAGACCATTCTTTATTTGGTGCTAAAGAATGGGCTAAGGAAATTCTAGAAAAAGGAATGAGTTGTGATCCGTTCGAAAGAAAAATTGTGTAAGAGAATGTGAAATTCTCTTTTTTTATTTGAGTTGCCCTATTTATCGTGTCATTTCTATGTTAAAATATAGTATAGTCTTTAAAAGGAGAACTTATATTATGGCAGGAATTTTTGGGAAATTATTTTCAGAAGAACAACGTGAATTATCTGCATTAGAAAAGATTGCAGATCAAGTATTAAAATATGAACCAGAAATGCAGGCATTATCGGATGATGAGTTGCGTGCAAAAACGGATGAATATAGAAAAAGAATGGCAGATGGAGAAACAGTAGATGATCTTCTTCCAGAAGCATTCGCAACAGCTAGAGAAGCGGCATATCGTGTAATCAACGAAAAACCTTATAAAGTCCAGATTATGGGTTCGGTTGCAATGCACAAAGGTGATATTTCAGAAATGAAGACTGGTGAAGGTAAAACTTTAACAGCAACAATGTGTGTATATTTAAATGCTCTTGCAGGTCAAGGTGTTCACGTAATCACAGTTAATGAATATTTGGCTGGTCGTGATGCAGCGTGGATGGGTGAAATCTATCGTTTCTTAGGTTTAACGGTTGGTGTAAATACACGCGATTTAAAACCAAGAGAAAAACGTGATGCGTATGCATGTGATATTACTTATACAACAAACTCTGAACTAGGATTTGATTATTTGCGTGATAATATGGTTACAGAAGTTGAAGATCGTGTAATGCGTGGACTTCACATGGCTGTAATCGATGAAGTTGATTCTGTATTAATTGATGAGAGTCGTACACCATTGATTATTTCGGGTGGTAAAAAACAAACCGCAAACTTATACATTCAATCGGATCGTTTTGTGAAGACTTTAATTGCTCCAGAATACGAAACAGATAAGTTTACACATGAAAAAACTTTGATTTCTGGAGACTATGATATTGATGAAAAAACACGTCAGATTATGTTAAGTGAAGATGGTGTTCATAAGGCAGAAAAATTCTTTAAGATCAAAAACCTTTATGATATTGAACATACACAACTTGTTCACCACATTAACCAGGCTTTAAAGGCAAACTATATTATGATGCGTGAAGTTGAATATGTGGTTAGTGATGAAAAAGAAATCGTTATCGTTGACCAATTTACAGGTCGTATGATGCCTGGACGTGCATATTCAGATGGTTTACACCAGGCTATTGAAGCTAAAGAAGGGGTTCCAATTAAAGAAGAAACTTCGACTTTGGCAACAATCACATACCAAAACTTCTTCCGTCTATATGAAAAATTAGCAGGTATGACTGGTACTGCAAAAACTGAAGAAGAAGAATTCTTATCAACTTACAACATGAAGGTTGTTGTGATTCCTACAAACCGTCCAGTAGCTCGTAAGGATCTTCCAGATGAAATTTATGCACATAAGAAAGATAAATATGCCGCATTGGTACGTGAAGTAAAACGTTTATATGAAACAGGACAACCAGTTCTAGTTGGTACGATTGCGGTAGAAACAAGTGAGGTTATTTCTCAATTATTAAATAAAGAACACATTCCTCATGAAGTGTTAAATGCGAAGAACCATGCTCGTGAAGCAGAAATCATCGCAAAGGCAGGTCGTCCAAAATCAGTTACAATTGCGACAAACATGGCTGGTCGTGGTACCGATATCAAATTAACAGAAGAATCACGTAAATTAGGTGGTTTAGCTGTATTGGGTAGTGAAAGACATGAATCTCGTCGTATTGATAACCAGTTACGTGGACGTTCAGGTCGTCAAGGAGATCCTGGATTCTCACGTTTCTATGTATCTTTAGAAGATTCATTAATGGTTCGTTTTGGTGGCGACAAGCTACAAAAGCTATTTGAAAAAATGGGTGATGAACAAATTGAGTCTAAGGCAGTCACAAAATCAATCACAATGGCTCAAAAACGTGTTGAAGGATATAACTTTGATATGCGTAAACAATTATTAGATTATGATGATGTATTGCGTCGCCAACGTGAAATTATTTATGCACAGCGTAATCGTATCTTAGAAGCAGATGAAGTACATGATATGGTTCATGTTGTGTTTGAGAAAACTATTGAACAGACTTTGCAAGCTAATTTATCAGATCAAAAGAAACAAACAATTGATGTTGCAGGCGTTGTTAAATCCATTGAAATGATGGGTATGGCTGAAGATAAGGCGATTCGTGCAAGTGAACTTGAAGGAAAGTCTTATGATGAAGTTAAAGAATATTGTGTAAATAAGATTTGGAATGAATATGAAGCTGAAATCAAAGATGTGAAGCGTCAATTCTTACCTTTTGAAAAGACAGTTGTATTACGTAATATTGACCGTAACTGGATCAACCATATTGATATGATGGATAAATTGCGTAGTGGTATCTATTTGCGTTCTTATGCACAAAACAATCCTCTACAACAATATGTACAAGAAGGATTTGATATGTTTGAAGAAATGAATCAAAGAATTGATCGTGAAATCACATTCTTCTTATTAAAGGTTCGTATTCGTAAGGAGCATGCAGCCTAATGGAATTATATGAATTGAAACAAGGAGTGAGTACTCACCTAGAGAAATTACATTCTTTAGGTGAGTCACTTTGACTTATCTAGTAAAAATAAACAAATCGAAGACTATGATAAACAAACTTTAGAACCAGATTTTTGGCAAGATCAAAAAAAAGCTCAACAAGTAATTCGTGCAAAAAATGCATTAAAAGATATTGTAGATCGTTATGAAGAATTGGATTTACAATTAACTTCGTTAAATGATACGGCAGATGAATTAAAGTCTGAATTTGATGAAGAATTGATGATGATTGCCGAAGAAGAATATATGGATATGGATAAGAAGTTTGAGGACTTTGAAATCCAAGTCTTATTAAGTCATGAATATGATCAAAACAATGCGATTCTAGAAATTCACCCAGGAGCTGGTGGAACCGAGTCTTGTGACTGGGCAAGTATGCTTTATCGTATGTATACAAGATATGCTGAAAAACATGGCTTTAAAGTGAGTGTTCTAGACTATTTACCTGGAGATGAAGCTGGTATTAAAAGTGTAACTTTCCTTGTCGAAGGAGATAAAGCTTATGGCTATCTGAAATCAGAAAAGGGTGTACATCGTTTAGTTCGTATTTCACCATTTGATTCAGGAGCTAGAAGACACACTTCGTTTGCGAGTTTAGATGTTATGCCTCAATTCAATGATGAAATTGATATTGATATTAAGCCAGAAGATTTAATTGTTGAAACAAAACGTGCTTCTGGTGCTGGAGGACAACATATCAATAAAACGGATAGTGCCGTACGTATGGTGCATAAGCCAACGGGCATTGTGGCTACATGTCAAAATGGACGTAGTCAGCATGAAAATAGAGAAGAATGTTTGCGTGTCTTAAAATCTCGTTTGTATCAATTAGAAATTGAAGAACAAGAAAAGAAGATTGCTCAAATTAAAGGTGTACAATCCGCTAATGAATGGGGCAGCCAAATTCGAAGCTATGTCATGCATCCATATAGCTTAGTCAAAGATGTTCGTACAGGATATGAAACAAGTCAAGTTCAATCTGTATTAGATGGAGATCTTGATGAATTCATCTTTGCGTATTTAAAATCACAGATTCAATAAGATCCAATCGAAAGGTTGGATTTTTTCTATATTCGCTCATAAAAATGTAATTATTTTAAATTATTCCCTCATAAAAGTGTAAAATACTCTTATCAAGAGGTTAAGAATATGAATGTTTATTATCATTTACCGGGCTTATTTGAATTCTATGAATTTTATAAAAAGTTTTTGCCCCTGTTTAAAAATAAACCAGAATACTTCTATGACTGGTGTAAGATTGGATCTATATATGGATCACCATCTGATTGTATATGGTCTGGTGGACGCATCAGTTATGCAGATTATGATCCAAAAAAAGTATTCGCTTTGATGAAAGAATATAATATATCTTCACGTCTTACATTTAGTAATTCTTTGATTGAAGAAAAGCATTTGTCCGATATAAAATGTAATGAATTATGTCGATTGTTGAATTTAGATACAAATAATGGAATTATTATTCATTCGGATATATTGATGAAATATCTGAAAAAGAAATATCCGAATCTATATTTTGTATCTTCAACCACAAAAGTATTAACGGATTTTAATGATTTTAAGCATGAACTAGAAAATCCAGACTTTACCTATGTGGTACCTGATTTTCGGTTGAATAAACAATTAGAAAAGTTGAATTCACTATCTGAATCATATAAACCAAAGGTAGAATTTTTATGCAACGAATGTTGCTGGTACGGATGTAAAGATCGTAAGGAATGTTATAAATCGGTTTCTAAACAAAATCTAGGCATTGATTGTATGGATCATGTATGTAAGGCCCCTTTTTCTAAGGAAGGGTATCGTTTTTCTAGAGTGATGGAAAATCCTGCATTTATTAGTTTAGAGGATATTTTAAATATCTATGTCCCTATGGGCTATTCAAATTTTAAAATCGAAGGAAGAGACTTAGGAAGTGCTCTATTATTAGAATTTATTCTTTACTATATGGTAAAACCAAAATACCAAATCCATGTTCGTGAAGCAATGTATTTAGATGCAATGCTAGACTTGTTCTAAAAGGAGAGATTATGATTATAGAAAAAAGACACACAGTACGTAAGTATTTAGATCAACCATTAGATATGGCTTTGGTTGATTTGTTGAATGATCGTATTAAACAAAATAATAAATTGTATAATTTGACATTTAAACTCGTGACAAATAAATCAGATGGACTTTCTAGTTTCGCTAAAATTATGTCGAATAATACCGTACAAAACTATATCGTTCTTGCAGGCAAAGAATGTTCAAGTTTAGATGAAAAGATAGGCTATTGTGGTGCTGACTTGATTTTGTATGCCCAAAGTTTAGGCTTAAATACATGGTGGTGTGGAGGTATGTTTAATGGCAAGAATGCTCTTAAACATTTAGATGATAAAGATGTTAGAGTGAATGGTATCATTGTGATTGGATATGGAAAAACACAGGGGGTACCACACAAATCAAAGACGGCTGATCAAGTGAGCCATTATAAAGGAAAAGCTCCGGAATGGTTTAATGCAGGTATCAAAGCTTTATTATTAGCACCTAGTGCTCTAAATAGACAGCCATATATAGTAAATGGTGTAGGAAATAAAGTGAGTTTTAAAGTAAAAAGTGGACCTTTATCACAAGTCGATTTAGGCATAGGAAAATATTTCTTTGAACTTGGTGCAGGAAAAGAAAATTTTGAATGGAGTTCATATGATAGAAATTGAGAATAAAATCTTTTTAAAAAAGAAATTTGATTTTGAAAAATTGAAAGAATTTGGTTTTTCTTTTGAGAATAATACATATGTTTATACAGAAGATTTTTTGAATTCAAATTTTAAAGCTGTCATTGAAATATCGGATGTTTTAAAAGGTAAAGTCATTGATAATTTAAGTAATGAAGAATATATGCCACTGCGCATAGAATCCTTTGATGGGGATTATGTTTGTAGTGTTCGCAAAGCTTATAAAGACATATTAAAAAGAATTGCGGATATATGTTGTACAGACGTATTCTTTGCGGTTGATCAAGCGAATCGTATTACGAAATTCATTGATGAAACGTATGGAGTAAAACCAGATTTTCCATGGAAGGATGACAATGGTGTTTTTCGTCATTTAGACAATAATAAATGGTTTTCCCTTATCATGTATGTTTCGTTAGATGCTCTATTAAAAAATGGAGATAATAGAAAGTTGAATATTATCAATTTAAAGATAGATACTTCTAAAAGAGATGAATTACATAAAATAAATGGGATTTATCCCGCTTTTCATATGAACCATAAAACATGGATTTCGGTTGTACTAGACGATACAATATGTGATGATAAAATAATAGAACTTATACAAAGTAGTTTTGATTTAACAAAATAAGGAGAGAATGATATGTACGGAATTATCGCAACATGGAGAATGGCTTTAGAAGGAATTTCAAAAGCAGATTCTATGTTAAAAAATAACGAAAGTGCGGCGAATTCGATTGAAGAAGCAATCAAAGCTGTAGAAAATTTTGAATACTATAAAAGTGTAGGATATGGTGGACTTCCAAATGAAGAAATGGAAGTCGAATTAGATGCTGCTTTTATGGATGGAGATACACTAGAATTTGGATGTGTTGGAGGCGTTAAAGATTTTGCCAATCCTGTTAGTATTGCACGTAGTCTAATGCACTATGATGCCAACAATTTCTTAGCGGGTCAAGGAGCTGAAAAATATGCTTCAAGACATGGCTTTGAAAGAAAAACAATGCTTACAGATCGTGCTAAGATTCATTATCACAATCGTATAAAAGAAATCACAAATACGGAATTAAAACCATATTCAGGACATGACACAGTAGGTATGGTTTGTCTAGATACTGCAGGACACATGACTTGTGCTACAAGTACTTCTGGGTTGTTTATGAAACATCCAGGACGTCTTGGCGATTCTTGTGTATGTGGTTCTGGATTTTATGTAGATTCTTTTGTCGGAGGAGCGAGTGCTACAGGTTTAGGGGAAGATGTTATGAAGGGCTGTGTTTCTTATGAAATCGTTCGTCTAATGAAAGAAGGCATGCATCCTCAACAAGCGTGTGAAAAAGCTGTACACGATTTTGATTTGGAATTAAAACGAAGAAGAGGCAAAGCTGGAGACATGTCTTTGATTGCGATGAATAATAAAGGTGAATGGGGTTGTGCTACAAATATTGAAGGTTTTAGTTTTGTGGTGGCAACTGAAAAGCAAGCCCCAACGGTATATTTAGTCAATCATGACGCGGACGGAAAATGCACATTTGAAGTCGCAAGTAAAGAATGGATGGACAACTATATGGCTTTACGTACAGCTCCATTAGTAAGGAAATAATATGGAAGAAGAATTATTAAAGAAGATTGATGAAATCAGTGATGAGATGATTTCAGGAATCAAAAGAATTGTTCAAATCGATAGTGTACAAAGTGAAGCTAAGTTAGGTATGCCTTTTGGTGAAGGCGTAAATAAAGCTTTAGAAGAAGCATTGAAATTAGCTAGTGAATTAGGTTTTGAAACAGAAAACGTCGATCATATGGTGGGCATTGCCAAATATGGTACGGGTGAAGATTATATTGGTATTATGGGGCATTTAGATGTTGTTCCTGTAGGAGAAGGATGGAATCATCCTCCATTCTCAGCTTATGAAGATGACAAGGGTAGAATTTATTCAAGAGGAATCTTAGATAATAAAGGGCCGACTTTATCTTGTCTATACGCATTATATGCCATAAAAAAATTGGGCATTCAATTAAAGCGTCCTGTTCATATTTCGTTTGGAACAAATGAAGAAACGGGATTTGAAGATTTAAAACATTTTCTTAAAGTCAGAAAACCACCTATTATGGGGTGGACACCCGATTGTAAATATCCGGTTGTATATGCGGAAAGAGGAAGAAGTACCTATCGTGTGAGTACGGCTATTGAAAATAAAACTGTATTCAATCAATTTATTAATGAATATATTTTATCAGACAATGGATTTGGAAATAAATTGGGACTCAATATTGAGGATCTTGAATTTGGTAAAATGCAGATGAGCAATAAAAAATTGGTGGATTTAGAAGGAAAACTTGGCTTTGATTTCTCTTTTAGCTATCCTGCAAGTATTAGGAATGATACAATAGAGAGGACAATCAAATCTAAATTAAGCAAAGGACTACAAGTAGAATGTATACATAATTATGATCCTGTTTATTTTGATAAAAATGGGTTCTTATGTAAAACTCTAAAGGCGACTTATGAAAAGGTAACAGGCATGGATGGTACGCCAGTTACAACTACGGGTGGAACGTATGCGAAGATCATGCCAAATATAGTTCCTTTTGGACCGAGTTTCCCTGGACAAAAGGGCATTGGACACAATCCGAATGAATGAATGGATGGACCGGAGTGATTTGATTTTAAATGCGAAAATATACGCATTAAGTATAGTGAGGTTGGCAAATGGAGAGAATGATTGAAGTATGTGCAGGTAGCTATCAAGATTGTATAGCTGCATATCAAGGTAGTGCAAAGAGGGTTGAATTAAACAGTGCGTTAAGTGTTGGTGGCTTAACGCCAAGTGTCGCAAGTCTAATTCGTGTGAAAAAAGAAACAGACTTAACCGTAATTTGTATGGTACGTGTGCGTGCTGCAGGTTTCTGTTATGAAAAAGAAGATGTAGAAATTATGTTTGAAGATGCCAAGATTCTTTTAGAGCATGGAGCTGATGGAATTGCGTTTGGTTTCTTAAATGAGGATGGCACAATTTGTGAAGAGGACACAAAAAGAATGATCGACTTGATTCATTCATACAATAAGGAAGCTGTATTCCATAGAGCTTTTGATGTTACGCCAGATGCATTTGAAGCCATTGAAACATTGATTGATTTAGGTTGTGATCGCGTACTTACAAGTGGACAAAAATCAAAAGCTATGGAAGGTATTGATTTGATTAAAGTATTGAATAATCAATATGGAGAAAAGATTCAGATTCTTCCTGGCAGTGGAATGAATGCAGAAAACGCAAAAATGATGATGAATTATACAGGCGTATATCAGGTGCATTCTTCTTGTAAGAATTATAAAGCAGATACAACTACAACAAAAAATGGTGTTTCTTATAGTTACTTGGCTAGTCCACATGAAAATGACTATGATGTAGTGGATGTAGAGTTGGTAAAAAAATTAGTTGATAGTATAAAGTAAGGCGGGGTTCCCGTCTTTTCTTGTACAAAGTTGTAAGGAATGATATAACTTACTAAGTTATAACTAAGTAAGCCATAACTTAGTAAATGGAGATCTTATATGTTTGTTGGTAGAGAAAGTGAATTAATAAAATTAGAAAAAATGTATTCAACGAATGAATTTCAGTTTGCGGTAATCTATGGGCGTCGAAGAGTTGGAAAAACAACTTTGATTCGTGAATTTTTGAAAAATAAAGAGAGTTTATTGTACGTTTCGTTGGAAGGGACACAAAAAGAAAATTTAATTGGATTGTCACGAGTGGTTTCGAAGAATGATTCAATCGTATACGATTCATTTGAAAGCTTATTTAATGCGATTGATAAAATGTTAGAAACAAATCAAAAAATAGTTCTTGCGATTGATGAATATCCATATTTAGCCGAAAGCTATCCGCCTATTTCTTCTATTATTCAAAAGCATATTGATTTATGCTGGAAAGATAAAAATATGTTTTTAATTCTGTGTGGTTCAAGTATGAGTTTCATGGAAAATCAAGTGTTGGGATATAAAAGCCCACTATATGGTCGAAGAAGTGCACAATTTAAAATTACACCTTTCACATATTTAGAAACGCAAAAAATGCTTGTGAATTATGATAAAGAAAGTCAGGCAATCGCATATGGCATAACAGGAGGAATTCCTGAATATCTTTCAAAAATAGATACAAACAAATCTTTAGATGAGAATATATTAGATTTGTTTTTTGATGAAAATGGAACTTTTTTTGAAGAAGCAACTAATCTTTTAAAACAAGAAATGCGAAAGCCTGCAAGCTATAATAGTATACTTGGTGCCATTGCTTCGGGGGCTAGTCGTTTAAATGAAATCGCAAATAAAGTGGGTCTAGATACGTCTGCTTGCAGTAGTTTATTGAAGTCTTTGATTAAATTAAATATAGTCGAAAAAATATATCTTGTTACTGAAAAAGAATCAAGTCGAAAAACAATATATGAAATAAAAGATACAATGTTTTTGTTTTGGTACAAATTTGTAAGACCAAATTATTCAAATATACAAATGGGTTTGGGCCATATTATATATGGTCAATACGTTAAACCAAAAATATCGGATTATATGGGGTATGTTTTTGAAAAAATGTGTACAGAATATATATATCAAGAACAAGTTTTCCTGACATTACCGTTTATTCCGGAAAAGATTGGCAAGTGGTGGGGGAATGACCCATTAAAAAAAGAAGAAGCAGAAATTGATATAGTAGCCATAAATTCAGATTCGTGCTTATTGTGTAAATGTAAGTGGAGAAATAAAGAATTAGATAGTCGAGTTTTAACTGTTTTAAATAGCCGAAAAGATATTTTTAAATATAAAAATAAGAGTTTAATGGCATTTTCTAAATCTGGCTTTACAGAAGATGCGATTGAATACGCAAAAAATAATGATATTCGATTAGTTTGGTTTGAAATGATGTAGATGTGCTACAATAGTTGTATTATTGGAGGTTATTTATTGTGAAGCGTAATGAACAAAAGGTAGAAAATACTTGGAAAACAGAAGATATATTTAAAGATGAAGCTGCATTTCTAGCTTGTTTAGATACTTGTAAAGAATTAGGAAACAAGCTTTGCGATTATGATGGAAAATTGGAGGATGCATCCAACTTATTATCATTTTTAAAGGGATATGAAAAATTAACATGTCTATTAGATGATTGTTTAGGCTATTCTTCTTTGTTGTCCGATCAAGATACGGCGGATGCCCATCATCAAGAATTAAAAGGAAAAGCCAATGCGTTAGCGGTTGAAATTTTTACGAAGCTATCTTTTAGTGATGTACAAATCATGAAGATTGAAAATTTAGAGTCCTTTTATGCATCTGAACCTATCTTAGAAAGATATCGTGTATATCTTGAAGAAGTATGTCGTTTAAAAGAACACGTATTATCTCAAGCAGAAGAAAAATTAATGGCATCCAGTTCATTGATGCAAGACACACCTTATTCCATTTTTGGAATGTTGAATAATGCGGATTTAAAATTTGAAGATGCGATCGATTCAAAAGGAAATAAGCACACTTTAACTACAGGTACATTTATCCATATGTTAGAACAGGAAGATGAAGTATTAAGAGAGAGTGCATATCGTAATTTTTATGCTGGCTATGGTTCTATGATCCATACTTTAGCTGCCTGTTTAAATGGACAGACAAATCAGTTGAAATTTAATAGTACAGCACGTAAATATGCATCGAGTTTAGAATGTGCAGTCGATGCGAATAATGTTTCACCAAGAGTGTATGAACAATTGATTGAAACGGTACATAAAAACATTCATGTTTTACATAAATATATGCGAGTACGTAAAGAAGTTATGAAGAAAGATAAACTTCACATGTATGATCTATATGTACCTATGGTCAATGAATGTAATGTTCCTGTTTCTTTTGAACAAGCTAAAGAAGATGTTTTACATTCCATTCAATTGTATGGAACTGAATATGCCAAGGTGTATGAAAGAGGATTGAGTTCTCGTTGGATCGATGTATATGAAAATGAAGGAAAGCGTTCAGGTGCATATTCTAGTGGACAAAGAGTACACCCATTTGTATTGATGAACTTTGCGAATTCTTTAGATACAGAATTTACTTTAGCTCATGAAATGGGGCATGCGATGCATTCTTATATGTCTACAAAATATCAAGCTCCATTAGATCGTCACTATAAAATATTTGTGGCTGAAGTTGCGAGTACTTGTAATGAAGCTTTATTGATGGATTATTTGCGCAAACAAAGCTTAGATCCTAAATTCCAGGCTTATTTGATTAATCATTTTATGGAACAATTTAGAACAACATTGTTTAGACAGTGTATGTTTGCGGAATTTGAAAAGATCATCAATGAAAAGACAGCAAACAATGAAGTTTTGACAAGTGATACATTGAATCAAATCTATGCGGATTTGAATAAATTCTATTATGGTGAAGATGTGATTGTAGATGATGAAATCAGTATGGAATGGGCTCGTATACCACATTTCTATATGAATTTTTATGTATACCAATATGCGACAGGATTTAGTGCAGCTATGGCTCTATCACAAAAATTACTTCATGGAACACAAGCTGATGTTGAAGCATACTTATCTTTCTTAAAGTCAGGATGTACAAAGTCTCCAGTTGAATTATTGCGTATGGCTGGGGTTGATATGGCAAGTCCAAAACCAATTGAAGATGCGATTGAATTGTTTGATTCTTTAATTGATGAATTCGAGAGTATTATGAAGTAGAAAGTCGCTTGACTTTCTATTTTTTTGTCAGATAAATATTAGTGAAAAATAAATGACTAAAAATGGATGGCTTATGTTTGTAGGTAGAGAAAATGAGCTTAAGATTTTAAATCGCGTATTTTCATCAGACCGGCAAGAATCTGTATTGATATATGGGCGAAGAAGAATTGGAAAAACAGAATTGATCAAGAAAGCCATCGAAGATTTTGAAGGGGAGTATATTCAAGAATGCAAGTATAAAAATTTTAAAGTAACACAGACTGTTGTAGATCAAGAGATTGAATGAGTAAAAATGTAAATATGTCATGTTATAAATAGGGCTTTTTTTCGAAATCTGGTTTTGATTTAACGAATGATTTAAATATAATTCTATATACGTTGGATGATTTATATCATTCATTTTCAGAAAATATATGAAAACTATGGTATGATATTCACGAGGTGAATTAATGAATAAGTTAGAACAAGCACGCGCACAAATAGATGCGATCGATCGTGAAATGGCTAAGCTGTATGAAGCCAGGTTGGATGCTGTTAAAGATGTGATTGCGTATAAAATAGAAAATGATTTACCAATTCTAGATTCGGGTAGAGAGCAGGTTGTGATTGAGAAAAATTTGCAGTTTATTCAAAATCCGGATTATAAAGAATATTATGAGTCTTTTATAAAATTTATTATGAAAGAATCGAAGGCTTACCAAAGAACGTTGCAGTCGCATGATAAAGTCGGATATTGTGGGGTTGAAGGTGCCTTTGGACATATGGTGAGTGAAAAGTTGTTTCCTTCCAATCCAAAAGTGGGTGTTTCTAGTTTTGAGGAAGTCTTTCAAATGGTTGTTCATTCAGACGTACAATATGGTGTGATTCCTTTTGAGAATACGAATTCTGGATTGGTTGGAGAAGTTTTAGATTTATTGATGGAATATCCAGTGTATATTCAGTCAATTTATGATCAAAAGATTGAACAATGTTTACTTGGAATTTTGGGCAGTACATTAAAAGATGTGGAGTGGGTCTATTCAAAGGATCAAGCACTTTCACAATCTAAAGAATTTTTAAAGGAATTAAATGTACAAACGGTAGCCTATCCAAATACGGCGATGGCAGCTCAATATATTTCAGCACAGAAGGATGTGCATAAAGCAGCTATTGGTGCTAAGGAAAATGCAGAGCTGTATGGCTTAAAGGTGTTGGCTACAAACATTCAAGAAAATGCGACTAACACAACGCGATTCTTAGTAATTGGATTAAAGCCACAAATGCAGGGCAATCGCTTTAGTATGGTTTTATCGGTTAAACATGAAAGTGGTGCACTGGCTAAAATCATTGATTGTATTGCCAAGAATGGATTGAATATGGAAAGTATTCAGTCTAGACCGATGAAAAATAAGCCTTTTGAGTATTTCTTCTTTGTTGAAATTGAAGGGGATATGTCAAAGGCAAATGATTGTATTGAACAGATTCAATCTGTATGTGAAAGTGTAAAAGTATTGGGAGCATATACTTTAAAGGAGGAAAAATAAGTATGAATTTTGTGAAGGAAAGTGTCAATCAAACACCAATCGTCGATACTGTATTCTCAATTGTTGCCAAGGCAAAAGAGGCTAAAGCTAAGGTGGGAAGTGAAAATGTTGTAGATGCGACAATTGGTTCTTTATATGATGAAGAGGGAACTTTGGTTGCCTTGGATAGTGTATATAGTTCATTAAAAAATTTAGATAATAAAGTATTGGCAGCGTACGCAGCTAGTTTTAGAGGAAATCCTGATTTTAGACAAAAAGTATACGACTGGGTATTAAATGGAAATTCACACCTAGAACATGAAGTGATCGCGACTCCTGGAGGAACGGGTGCTGTTGGTATGACTTTACAAGAGTGCTTAGATGAAGGGCAAACAGTAATCTTGCCAGAAATCGCATGGGGTTCTTATGCATTAATGGCGCAGATGCACAATTTGAATGTGGAAAAGTATAGCTTGTTTGAAGAAGATCACTTTAATTTAAATTCTTTTAAAACGGCTTGTAAGAAAGTAATGGAAAAACAAAATCGCTTAGTGATGGTAATCAACGATCCTTGTCACAATCCAACAGGATATTCTTTAAGTGAAGAAGAATGGAAAGAAGTGATCTCTTTCTTGAATGAATGTTCAAAAACACATGCTGTTGTATTGTTGAATGATATTGCGTATATTGATTTTTCTTCTAGACAAGAAAAGGCGAAAGAATACTTTGCGCAGTTTGATCAAATTGAGAAAAACTTTGTCGTGATTGTCGCATTTAGTTTATCCAAATCAATGACAAGCTATGGACTTCGTTGTGGAGCTGCCATTGTGTTAGGGCAAGAAAAAGAAGCGGTAAATCAAGTGAAGATCGTGTTTGAAAAGGATGCGCGTGCAACTTGGTCAAATATCAATAATGGAGCTATGGCTACATTTGTGGATGTATTAGATAATCATAAAGATGCGTATGACCAAGAAAGATTGCACTATGTAAATTTATTAAAAGAACGTGGAGATATTTTTGTCAAAGAGGCTAAGGAAGTTGGACTAAAGCACTATCCTTATAAGGAAGGATTCTTTGTAACTTTATCTATGGATAATGAAACGCGTGACAAATTCCATGAGGCATTAATGGAAAATAACATTTTTACAGTCAAAGTAAATTTGGGTATTCGTGTTGCGATTTGTTCTTTATCTGTTGAAAAGACAAAGGGATTGGCAAAAAAGATGAAAGATATTTTGGATACAGTAGCTTAATACTGTATCTTTTTTTTCATCCACATATGTGGAACTCCTTCATCATCGTCGATTTGACCAAATTGAATATAACCTTGGTTTTCGTAGAATGGGCTGACACGAACTTGGGCGTGTACTACAATTAAATCTCCATTTAATTTTTTAATTTCTTTTTCTGCACTTTTTAGTAGTAAGTTTCCAATATGTTGATTTCGATATTCTTTTAATACGGCAACTCTTCCAATAGTGTAATGATTGTTTTCTTTGAAGAAACGACAAGTTCCGACAGGCTTTGTTTCATCGAAAACTACAATATGTGAACTGATTTGATCAATATCATCAAACTCATTTTCGAAGCCTTGTTCTTTTATGAATACTTTGATACGAATATCTTTTGCTTCTTGCGGTAAGGTTGTATATGTTTTTGTGTTCATAATCTTTCTTCTTTCTTTTCTTCAACATTAACAACTGAAAAATGAAAAGTCAAATATGATATAATATAAGGAAAGTTAGGTGGGCTGTGTATGCATATTTTTGAAGAGTCTTTAAATCGTTTTATTAAAAATTCATGGATATACTATGAAGCGAATGATCCTTATTATGCAGGTAAGATTGAACAGATTTCAATTGAAAGAGTACATGACAAGATTTTATATTATGAAGTAAAGGCAACTATTCAAACACGTTGGAGTGAAGAAATTTTAAATTTTAGAGTGAATGAATATGGAACACTTTTGACTACAAATTGTACTTGTTGCCAAGATCCACATTCAGGGTGTGTGCATTTAGTAAGTGTAGTACGAGCTATCAATGCGATAAATCCACAAACTTTTCCGTTTCATGTTGATTATCAAAACTATGTAAAAGAAAAAAATCGACAGGAAGAATTAGAACGTAAGCGGCGTCGTATAAATGACTTGAATCAAGTGGCATTTGAATTTTTAAAAGAAAAACAAGAAGATAAAGTAAATAGTTTTTTTAAGGAAAATGAAAATCGAATTCGATTGTCTTTATATCACACAAATTCATATTATTATGATCAGATTGCATTTAAATTAAAGATTCAAGTAAGCCGAGTTTATACGGTAAAAAATATACAAGATCTGTTACGTGGCTTTTTTGAGAAAAGATTGGAGTCTTTTGGGAAGAACACACAGATTTACTTGACTAATGATGATTTAGATGAGCCTAGCCAATTGATTTATAATTTTTTATTAAAATATGCTTTTACTAAAGATTGGCAAAAAGAAGGAGAAATTTATTCAGAATGTTTGGATGATTTCTTTAATCTAAATGCATCTTTGCCTAAAGAGTATACAGAATTTAAAACGTCTAAAAAAAATATAAAACTAGTTTTGAATTTGTTGGAACATGAAGATTGTTTTGAACTCAATACAGAACTAGATGATAGCTTTTTGATTGGCAATAAACATCTTTATATGGTGAATCATAAAGAAATTGTGCAATATACTATGGATCCAGATGGCTTTTTAGCTTCACTAGCCTATAATTTGCAACAAAATGATGGATGGTTAATTAAAAAGTCAGAATTCAAAGCTTTTTATTTACAATGCCTGCAACCGTATATGGAATACATAAAATTAGAAACAAATGTAGATGTGGAAAAGTATACAACTCTTATAGAGAATATTCGTGTGTATTCGGATTTAGAAAATGCCAATATGGTCGTATGGGGAACATATTTAGAGAATAACCAGAAGAAGAGTTTCTTTGCGCACACAGATTCGAATCAAATAGCGAGTGTTGAAGCCATAATTCAGCATTATGCGGTAAAGATTGAAGATAACAAGGCAATTTTTAAAGGTAGAAGTGATGCACTCTATAATTTTTTGGATTATGGTATTCCATTGATTCAAAAACAGGCGGATGTGTATGTTTCGGAAGAGTTGAAACGATTGAAAAATCGTCGCAGTATGAATTTGAGTGTGAAAGTTTATGTGCAAAATGATTTATTGAAGATGGAATTGGATAGTGATATCAATGCGGATGAATTGTCGCATGTTTTAAATGCATATCGAAAGAAGAAAAAGTTTTATCAATTAAAGAATGGTGAAATGATTGATTTGGAAGATACAGGATTAGAACAGTTGGATGAATTGGCTTCGACAATGAATTTAACAGCGAAAGATTTCAAAAAAGAGACAATTGAAAAGCCTGCGTATCAAGCGTTCCATTTAATGGATGTAGATTCAGAATTGGATGTTCGTAATGATGATTCGGTTACAGAATATACAAATCGATTAATGAAAGTAAAAGAACAGACGATTCAATTGAAGGATGAATATAAATCTTTATTGCGCACATATCAGCAGCAGGGTATTCAATGGTTGTATGATTTAAAAAATATGGGATTAAATGGAATTCTTGCCGATGATATGGGACTTGGAAAAACATTACAAGTCTTGGTATTTTATGAGCAGTATGTTTCAAAAGATAAACCAAGCTTGATTGTATGTCCAAGTAGTTTAATGTATAACTGGATGTCAGAAATCGAAAAATTTAAAATCGATGTGAATGCCGTATGTGTTACGGGGATGCAAGAAGCTCGTAAAGATATTATTAAAGAAAACTATGAGCTTTATATCACAACATACGACTACTTGCGAAGAGATGTGGAATTATATGCGCCAATGGAATTTGAATATATTATTTTGGATGAGGCGCAGTTTATAAAGAACCCAAAAACGAAGAATGCGCAAAGTGTAAAATCATTAAAGAGTAGACATCGTTTAGCTTTAACGGGTACGCCAATTGAGAATGGTTTAAGTGAATTGTGGAGTATTTTTGATTTTCTATTGCCTGGATATTTATATAGTTTGAATTATTTCACAAAGAATTTTGAAAAACCAATTCAAATGGGAGATGAAAAAAGGAAGTCGCAGTTACAAAAGTTGGTTTCTCCATTTATTTTGCGAAGAACAAAAAAACAAGTGCTAAAAGATTTGCCGGATAAAGTTGAGAAGGATATGTGGTTGAATTTTAGTCCGGAAGAAAAACAATTGTATCTTGCGAATTTGGCTCAGGTCAATGAACAGCTTCAACAGCAACTAGAACTAGAAAAGGTAGATTCAATTTTGATTCTTGCGATGATGACGCGTTTACGTCAGATTTGTTGCGAACCAAGAATGTTATACGAAAACTATAAGGGTGAAAGTACAAAATTTTCGATGTGTTTGGATTTGATTGAAACCTTAAAAGAGAATGGCAAGAAGGTTTTGTTGTTTTCTAGTTTTACAAGTATTTTTGATGATTTCATTGAAGAATTTGATCGACGAGGCATCAAATATCATATGATTACGGGTGCGGTAGATAAAAAGAAGCGTAAAGAAGAAGTAGATGCTTTTCAAAATGATGATTCCAATGTATTCTTGATTTCTTTAAAGGCAGGCGGAACAGGTTTGAATCTAACAAAGGCACAGGCCGTTATTCATTTTGATCCTTGGTGGAATGTAAGTGCACAAAATCAAGCGACAGACCGTGCATATCGTATTGGACAGACAAAGAATGTTCTTGTTTATCAGTTATTGATGAAGAATACGATTGAGGAAAAGATTTATGAAATGCAAAAGCGCAAAAAAGAAATGAGTGATTTATTTGTTGAAAATTCGAATGGTGGAATATCAACATTATCTAAGGAAGAGCTAAAAGATTTGTTTTCAATGGATTAAGGCAATATATTTTTGAAATATATAGCCTTTTTCTTATGAATTGTGATAAAATAGTTGTAATGAAAGGGATTACATAAGGTGCGAAAATGAATAGAAGTGCAGGAATTTTATGTCCTGTTTTCTCTATCCCTGCAAATCAAGGGATTGGTGATTTAGGGCAAAAAACAATTCGAATGATTGATATTATTGCGGATGCGGGTTACAGTATATGGCAAATATTGCCGTTACAAATGACTGGTCCCACTCATTCTCCATATCAAACTTATTCTAGTTTTGCGGGAGATCCTATTTATATTAACTTGGATCGTTTGTGTGAAATGGGATTATTGACACAAAGTTCAATTGTGAATTGTAATAAGTTTAAAGACTTTATTGAATATGATAAGATTCGTGAATTTAAGGAACCTTATTTTCAAAAGGCCTTTAAAGTTTTTAAAAAGGAATTTGATTCATTCAAAGAAGATTTTGAGGCGTTTAAACGCGATGCATTCTGGTTAGAAGAATGGTCTGCTTACTCGTTGTTTAAGAGTTTTTACAATGGAGCTCCATGGTTTGAATGGGAAGATGAATATAAAAATTGGCCAAAAAATCGTGATATCGATTTAAATGACTATCAGAACGAAATTTTGTATATCCAGTTTTTACAGTTTATATTTTATAAACAATTAGATGAGATCCAGATGTATGCACATGCAAGAAATCTGAAAATTATGGGGGATATGCCTTTCTATGTAGATTTAGATAGTGCAGATGTGTGGTGTAATCGTGAGGCTTTCTTATTAGATGAAGAAGGAAAACCAGAATTTATTGCTGGCTGTCCTCCGGATTATTTTAGTGAAACAGGACAACGTTGGGGTATGCCAATCTATGATTTTGATGCGCAAGAAGAGAATGGATATCTTTTTTGGTGCAATCGTATGAGTTGGATGAACCGTTGTTATGATATGGTAAGAATTGATCATTTTAGAGCTTTTGATACATATTGGAAGATACCAGAATCTTGTCCAACAGCCATTGAAGGAAAATGGATCTTAGGACCAGCTCATAAATTGATGGACGCGATTTTAAAAGCGTGTCCAGATATTGTTTTGGTGGCTGAAGATTTAGGATTGATTCGTCCAGAAGTGATTGAACTTGAAGATGATTATGGTATACCTGGCATGGATGTTTTATTGTTTAGAATGGAAACTAAGCAATTAAAGAAAAAGGCAAAGAAAAATTCTGTGTTATATACAGGTACACATGATAATGCGACATGTAATGAAGATTATCATACATATGATTCAAATAAGCGTATTAGTTTGCGTCGATTCTTTAAAAATCAGGGATATTCAAGTCGTTCTTTTAATGAGATGCTTTGTCAATATGCTCTAGATACGGATGCAGATACTGTCATATTGCCGATTTGGGATATTTGTGGATTTAAAGAAGAGGCACGAATCAATACACCAGGAACTGTGTCGAATAAAAACTGGACTTGGAAATTAAAAGATTTTAAAACATTCCCAGATAAGCTTATGAGTACAAAAGAGTGGATCAAAAAGTCAAATCGTTAAAGATAAGGTGAATTATAGAACAGAAATCATCAATTTTTGCTCTTTTTCTATCGTAAAAAAGTAAATGTCGTGCAATTAGACACAATAGAGAAATTTTGCAATTTAGTGTCGAATGCAGATACAATTAAAAATGAAAGGGCTTAACAGTAATCAAAAGTAGATGTCGAAAGTGTCGATTTTACTTAAAATTTACCGAATAGTGTCTTTTTTATTTGGAACTACAGACTAAAAATTGATTTCTTAATAAAATGATATCGTCGACAGGCGATATTTGTTAGGAGGTGTAAAATGAATCAGTTAACGTCAAAACAACAGATTTATAACTATCTTCAAAAAATGTCGCAACATTTTCAATTAGATCGTTTTTCAAATTTCACAACAATAACAATTAGTAAAGAATTAAGTATTTCGCGTTCTTTAACTTCTCAATATTTAAATGAGTTAGTAAAAGATGATTTGGTTGTGAAAATCAGTTCAAGACCTGTTTATTATTTGTCGAAAAATGCTTTAGAACAAATTTATCATGTTGTTCTAAAACAAAATGAATATATTTCAATTCATGAATTAATGCAGGAATTAAAATATAGTTCTCCAGATTTGAAGGATTTCCAAAAATCAGTCGGGTATGATGGTAGCTTGAGTTATCCGATTTCTCAGATAAAATCTGCATTATTATATCCAGATGGACTTCCAATTATTCTATATGGAGAGCGTGGAACAGGAAAGATGTACTTGGTAAGCTGCATGAAAGAGTTTTGCCAGAATCATTTGAATGAAAAAGGTCATATAGTTTTAGATGTAAAAAAGGTTTCTTTACATGAAGAGCGAACAGCTCAAATGGAAGATCTGTTTGGATATGAACATAATGGTGAAGTAAAGAAGGGAATCTTGGAAAATTCAGATGGCAAAATGTTGTGTATACAAGATGCACAATATTTGTCGGATCAAGCTCAAGAAAAAATTGCAGACTTCCTTCGTTATGGATACTTTTGTCGAGAGGGCAATGAATATGTTCGTGTTCAATCAAAAGTAAGGCTTGTTCTTTGTATTGAAAATGAACCCAGAATTTCATTAAATGAAAATTTGTTAATCAATATACCAGTGATCTGTCATATTCCTAGTTTACAAGAACGTAGTGAAGATGAGCGTACACGGTTAGTTGTTCATTTTTTCCAAGAGGAACAAGAGCGGTTAAAAAGAAAAATATTAATTTCAGAGAAGTTGTGTAATTTCTTAGTAAATCACCAATTTCAAGGAAATATAAGTGATCTTCAAAAATCTATCAAGGCTATTTGTGCCAATGCGTTTAGTGAAACCATTCATGAAGAGGAAATGGAAGTAAGAATTTATCACTTACCGACACATCTTCTTGAACAGATGAGTGTGGATAAATATGAAAAAGAAGAAGCTACATTTGTGCGTATCGATTCATTTGAAAAACATGAATTAGGTGAAAAGATGATTCAAATGTGGGAACAGCTTTTGAATGCATATGAGGATTTGAAAAACAAAGTAAATTCACAAGCTAGATTTTTAGAGATTGGTCAAGATGCAGTCCGTCATTATTATGATGTTTTAGTGTTTGAACAGTCATATCACGATGCTCGTATTGATGCGATGAATAGTTTAGTGATGGATGTATTGAATATAGTGAAAAATGCGAAAAACATCATTCTTCCAGTAAATTGTGCGTATGTATTAACGCGTATGATTATTTCAACAGGTAGAAATACTTCTTTATTGAATCAATGGGAATCGAATTATTCAAAAGATATTCAAGAATGTTTACAAACAATGTCAGACATGATGATGAATGAGTCGATTATTGCAGATCAGATTATTAAGCAAATAAAAACAGCTACGAATGTTAGTTTGTCAAATATGAATAAGATTTTCTTAATGCTGAATATTCGTATGTACAACAAAGAACTTCAAGGTCAAGATACCATGGGAATTATTTTGAGTCATGGATATTCAACGGCTTCTTCCATTGCGGATGCAGCAAACTCATTGTTGAATCATTATATTTTTGAAGCAATCGACATGCCACTAGATACGCCAGTGGAAGAAATTACTAAAAAATTAAATGAATATATCAACAATAACATGCATTTAAAGAACATTATCTTATTAGTGGATATGGGATCTTTAGAAGAGATTGGAGATGTAATTAGTGACACGATGAATGTAGGTGTAATCAATAACATCTCTACTTCTTTAGCATTAAATGTTGGGATGAAAATGATTCAGCATCATGATTTAGAAACAATTCTAAGTGAGTCGTGTAAAGAAAATCAGTGTCATTATAAAATATTATCTGTCGCAAAAAAAGAGAAGGCGATTGCCATCACAAATGATGTTAGTGTTTCAGTAAGTGAAAAATTATCGCATTTGTTGCAGAATAGTCTTCCTAAAAAGGTGGATATTAAGTTTATAGAATATGACTATGATTGTTTACAGAAAAATAAACATGATGATCCTTTGTTTGAAAAATATGATGTGGTTTTAATGGTAAAACCATTGAGTTTGAAATTAAAAGGGGTTCGAAGTGTTTCTTTAGAAGATATTATGAATTTTAAAGATATTGATATATTAAATTCAATCTTTAAACCATATTTAGATGAGGATGAAATTGAAGAGTTTAATCAAAATTTATTAAAGAATTTCTCAATTCAATCTGTCATGGAAAATCTAACAATTTTAAATCCACAAAAATTATTGGATTTTGTTAGTGAATCCGTACAAAACTTACAGTTGGTTATGCAGAAAAAATTTCAAAGTCGTACAATCATTGGAATTTATATCCATATTTGTTTCCTTGTTGAGCGTTTGGTAACAAAGACAGCAATTGAAATATATGAGAATTTAGATGATTTTGCGAATAACCATAGTGATTTTATTGAGCAGGTGAATCAAAGTTTTGATTCCATGTTGAAAAATTATCATGTAAAGATGCCAATTTCTGAAATTGCATACTTATATGAATATATAGCGGATGATGAAGATGAAAGAAAGGTAGCAAGCGATGATGAATTTTAAAGATAAATTATGTGGGATGAACAGTCATTATAGATTTTATTCTTTTGAACGTTTTTTTCAGGAAATGAATCGTTTAGGTATTAAAAATGTAGAGATTTGGACGGGTCCTATGCATTTCTATGTGGACTACAATAAAAATCAGAGTGTAGAACAGCTTAAGGAATACGCAAAAAAATATGATGTAAAAATCATTGGTATTTGTCCAGAACAAACAAATCCAAAGCCAAACAATGTGGCAAGTCCAACACGTCAAGAAGATGTATATGCATATTATTGTCGAATGGTGGATATCGCAAAAGAAGTCAATGCACAACATATATTAATCACAACAGGCTGGGCTTATTATGATGAGTCAAAAGAAGATGCATGGAATCGTTCGGTTGAAATGATGCGTAAGGTTTGTGATTATGCAAAGGCAAATGATATTTTGGTAGCAATCGAAGCTTTACAACCAGATGAGTCTGTTCTTGTGAATAGTGTAGAACAATTAAAGGCATATTTGGATGCGGTAAATCATCCACAGTTAAAGGTATGTATTGATTTTGGTGCAATGGCACGAGTCAATAATACAATTCAAGATTATTTTGATGCATTTGGAAAAGATGTGATCCATACACACTTTGTGGATGGAAAGCCAACAGGTCATTTGGCATGGTCGGATGGAACAAGAGATCTAAAACAAGATCTTCTTGATTTAGAGGCCAATGGATACCATGGATATCTGTCACTGGAAACAGCGACTTCTAGATATTATGAAAAGCCTTGGGTTGCAGAGGAGACAACTTTAAAAGCTTTCGAAAAATTAGGAAAGGAGGATTAGTAATGAGACACTTTATTTTGGCAAGTCATGGAACGTTCTCACGTGGCATTTACAACTCTGTTCAAATTATTTTGGGAGAACAGCCAAATACGCATATAATTACAGCTTATGTTGAAGAAGGACAAGATGTAAATGATTTGATTGAAGAATCACTAAAAGATATTCCAGATACAGATCCTGTTATTGTATGTACAGATGTATTTGGTGGTAGCGTAAATAATGAATGGATGAAGCGTTTAAGTCGTCCAAATACACATTTAATTACAGGTATGAATCTTGGATTATTGATGAATGTGTTTATGCGTCAAGATGATGATATTGAAAACATGATTCGTCAAAGTGTACAAGAAGCCAAAGATGGCTTGATTTATTGTAACGATCTTCTTTCAAACGACAATGAAGAAGAATTTTAGGAGGAAGAAATATGATTAAGTTATGTCGTGTAGACCATCGACTACTACATGGTCAGGTAGCATTCTCTTGGACAAATGCAGTACAAGCAGACTGTATTTTGGTTGCAAGTGATGAAGTAGTGAATGATGAAATGTGGAAAACAACTTTGAAATTAGGTAAACCAGCAGGTGTTAAGTTGGTTATCAAAGACATTGAAAATTCTGTAAAAGCATTAAACAGCGGTGTTACAGATAAGTACAAGTTACTAATCGTAGTTCAAACAATTCATGATGCATATCGATTAGTACAAGAAGTTCCAGCCATTAAGAGTATTAACTTAGGTGGAGCAAAAAAACAAGACGGATATCGGCAAATTAGCAAAGCTATATTTGTAGGCCCTCAAGATGAAGAGGATATAAAAGCAATGTTGGATAAGGGTGTTGAAGTAGAAATCCGACAATTGGCCAGCGAAAGTAGCGTGCCGGTACAAAGCGTTCTTTAACAAACATAGCAAGGAGGAGAGCAGAATATGTTGTTACAAGCAATCTTGATTGGTTTGGTTGCAGCACTTGGTGTTTTAGGGGATCAAATGGGTTCTCTTTATATCAACCGTCCAATCATCTTAGCTCCATTAGTAGGGCTAATAGTTGGTAATTTGGAGCAATCCATCGTAATTGGTGCAAGCCTAGAATTATTCTTTATGGGGGCAGTTAGTGTTGGTGCCTATATACCGCCTGATACAATCGTTGGTGGTGTTTTGGCTACAGCATTTGCTTTATCGACTGGTAGAGGAATTGAAACAGCTGTAACTTTGGCAATGCCTATCGCATTAGTTTCTCAAGCAATTGGTAACTTATGTAATGTATTTAACTCAATCATCTTACGTTGGACAGATGATTATGCAGCAAAAGGAAATTATAATGGTGTAGTATTTACGCACTGGTTAATTGGTATGATCACAGTAGTACGTCGTTTCTTGTTGGTATTATTTGCTTACTATTTAGGAGGCGATGCAGTTGGTAATTTGATCAATGCAATTCCAGAATTCGTTACTAATGGTATGGCGGCAGCTGCTGGATTATTACCTGCACTAGGTTTTGCGATGTTGATGCGTATGACAATTAATAAACAAAATATTCCTTATTACTTCTTAGGATTTATTCTAGCTGCTTATATGGGTGTTCCAGTATTAGGTGTAGCAATGATTGGTGTTATCTTAGTATTGGTTAAATTTAACTTCTTAGATAAACAAGCAGCTACAGAAGCAGAAGCTGTACAGGGGGTGTCTGACGATGATGACTTCTAAGATTACAAAAAAAGATATTACAAATTTAGCATTTAACCAAGGTTCTTTAGGAATGGAATTCTCATGGAACTATGAACGTCAGATGCACATTGCCTTTGCGATGATGATGAATCACAACTTGAAAAAGATTTATGAAGGTGATGAAGAAGGATATCGTGATGCATTAGTAAGACACGTTGAATTCTTTAATGTCACTCCACAATTGGCTCCATTTATTGGTGGTGTAGTTACTTCAATGGAAGAAATGAAGGCTAGAGGAGAAGTTGATGGAGAAGCGATTGCTAGTATCAAAACTGCATTAATGGGTCCTTTATCAGGTATTGGTGACTCAATCTTTGTTGGATGTTTACGTGTTATCGCTGTTGGTATCGGTATTTCTTTAGCACAAGCTGGAAATATCATGGGACCAATCTTATATTTCTTACTTTATAATATTCCATGCTTCATCGTACGTTACTTTGGTGCTCACTTTGGATACAATTTAGGTTTCAATTACTTACAAAAGATGCAAGAAAATGGAATGATGGATAAATTGTTATCTGCTGCAAGTATCCTTGGAGTTATGGTAGTTGGTTGTATGTCTAAAGATATGGTTTGGACAACATTAAATGTTGAATTATCTAGAATTGGTGACGAAGTTACAACACTACAATCAATTTTAGACGGAATTATGCCAGGATTAATTGGTTTAGGTGGTACTTGGTTGTATTACTTCTTGTTGAAAAAGAAAGTCAATCCAGTAATTTTAATTTTTGGAACAATGATCATTGGTGTAATCGGTGCTTATTTTGGCGTATTAGCAGGTTAATTCATTAGATGAGGAGGAACAATAAAATGATTAAATTTAATGAACAAGAAAAAATTGATAGCGTGAATGGAGCGTTGGCTCTTCGCCCTCAAATCAACGAATTCGTGGATGAAATTTGTGAACGTGGATATTCAAATATCTGCTGGTTAGGTGTTGGTGGTACATGGGCAAGTGCTATGCAGGCGACTGTACACATGAAAGAAATGTCAGCTATTGAAACTTGGGCAGAAAATGCTGCAGAATACTTAACTACAGGAAACAAACGTATTACTAAAGATACAGTTGTTATTATCTCTTCTGTAACTGGAAATACAAAAGAAGTAGTTGATGCAATCAAAAAAATCAAAACAGAAGTTGGAGCTACAGTTATTGCATTCGTAGATGCTAAAGAAGCTATCTTATTAGACTTAGCAGACTACAAGATTTCTTATCCAATTAACGAACAATTAAAATTCTTCATGGTTGCTGACCGTTTTATGTTCAACAATGGTGAATTCGAAGACTACGAAGATATGTATGCAGAATTCGACAAATACTTAGCACAAGATTTAGTAGAAGTTGAAAAACAAGCTGAACCATTCGCAATTGAATTCGCTAAAAAACACTGGAATGATGAAATGCACTACTTCGTAGGTGCTGGTAACCAATGGGGAGCAACTTACTCATACGCAATGTGCTACTGGGAAGAACAATTATGGTTAAAAACTAAATCAATCACATCAAATGAATTCTTCCACGGTATGTTCGAAATCGTAACTAAAGAAACTCCAGTTACAATTTATATTGGTGAAGATGCTCAACGTCCATTATCTGAACGTGTTGCTAACTTCATTCCAAGAATTTGTGCAAACTACACAATTATCGATTCTAAAGATTACGAATTAAAGGGTATTAGCGAAAAATATCGTAAACACTTGTCTCACCATGTAATGCATGCTGTAAACAACAGAATTGACGTTCACATGGAAATCGAAACTCGTCACCCAATGGAAATTCGTCGTTACTACAGAAGATTAGAATACTAAGAGCTAATTATAGTTGAATGCAAGGATGTTTACCTGTCTTTTGATGGGAAACATCCTTTTTTTCTTTGGCTTGTCCTGTTAAAATAAGGTAGAGGTGGAAAATAATGAAAAAACTATTAACGATTCTATGTTCGTTTGTTCTATGCATATCTTTATTTGGGTGTCAAAAAGAGACGAAGAATTATATTGCTAAAATTGAAGTGAAGGACTATGGAACAATCACATTAAAGTTGGATGGGAAAACAGCTCCAATTACTGTACAAAACTTTGTAGACCTTGCCCAATCTGGGTTCTATGATGGATTGACATTCCATCGTATCATGAAAGGTTTTATGATTCAGGGTGGAGATCCTAATGCGAATGGTACAGGGGGCTCGGATAAGACAATCAAGGGTGAATTTAAGGATAATGGTGTAAAAAATAATATTAAGCATAAGCGTGGTGTGATTTCGATGGCAAGAAGTTCAGATTATGATTCAGCCAGTTCACAATTCTTCATTATGCAAGAAGACAATGATTCATTAGACGGCCAATATGCAGCTTTTGGACATGTTACTAAAGGAATGAAGATTGTAGACAAAATTTGCGAAGATGCAGATCCAATGGATGATAATGGTACGATTGCTGAAAGTAAACAGCCTGTTATTAAAACAATCAAAGTATCTGAAATAAACGACTAGAAAAATCTAGTTGTTTTTTTATTTGCTGCAGTTAGTTTTATGATACTTTTGTTTGACATCTATAGTTAGTTATTGTAAACTCAATTTGTTTTGACTAACTGAGGTGGATTATGATCAATAAAAAATTATTGTTTTCGGTAAGAGAAAGTATTCCGTTTATTAAAAAAAATGTGCTGTATCAATGGATAGGACTTGTTTGTAACGTATTGTCAACGGCATGTTTGTGTTGGATTATCACAAGACATAGAAGTATTTCATTGGTTGGAATCCTTTTTATATGTTTAATTCTTCGTTATATTGTGAATCAAAAAGCGATTGAGATGTCGTATGAGTCTAGTCATATAGTAAAGGAAACATTACGGAGTCGTTTATATAAGAAACTTTCTAAGATAGGGAATAGTTACACAAATGAGTGGAGTACAGCTGAAATTGTACAATTATCAACTGAAGGAATCGAACAATTAGAAACATATTTTGCAAGTTATATTCCGCAATTCTTTTATTCTTTAATTGCACCAATGACTTTGTTTATTGTTATTTCTTTTATGGATCTGAAAGCCGCTTTAGTTTTACTTATATGTGTTCCTTTGATTCCTATGTCGATTGTGTTTGTACAAAAATTTGCGAAAAGATTATTGAATCGGTATTGGGGGCAATATACAAAGTTGGGGGATAGTTTTCTAGAAAATCTTCAGGGATTAACTACACTAAAGATTTACAAGACAGATGGTTATTATCATGAAAAGATGAATGTGGAAAGTGAGAACTTTCGTAAAATCACAATGCGTGTTTTGACAATGCAACTAAATTCTATAACTGTTATGGATCTAGTTGCGTATGGTGGCAGTGCATTAGGTATTGTGTTTGCGTTAACAGGAACAAATGATTTGTTTCAAACTTTGTTTATCATACTAATATCTGCGGAATTCTTTATTCCTATGCGTCAGTTAGGGTCATATTTTCATATTGCGATGAATGGTATGGCGGCAAGTGATAAGTTGTTTGCGATATTAGAAAAGGATATTCAAGAAAAACAAAATGTAAAATTAGATTCATATTCAATTTCTGCTCAAAATCTACACTTTGGATATACCGATAAGGAAGTTTTACATGGTATACACTTTAAAGCATTTAAAGGAATGATTGGTTTTGTAGGAGAGAGTGGTAGTGGAAAGAGTACAATTGCCTCTTTGTTGATGGGACAATATACAAATTATAGTGGTGAATTAAAGTTATCTGGCCATGAAATCAAAGATATAAATATCTATCCATTTATAACGTCAGTTTCTTTAGAAAGCTACTTATTTAGTGGTAGTCTTAGAGATAATTTGGTTATGGCTAAAGAAGTATCAGAAAAAGAGATGAATGCCGTTTTAGAAAGGGTAGGTATCCTTGATTTTGTGAATGAACAAGGCGGACTTAATATGCGTGTATTAGAGGGTGGTAAAAATTTGTCTGGAGGGCAAAGACAACGTTTAGTTTTGGCTAGAGCTTTATTAAAGGATTCACCCATCTATATTATGGATGAGGCGACAAGTAATATTGATGTAGAGAGTGAAAATAAAATTATGGAAGTATTATATGAGTTGTCAAAAGAGAAACTCGTGCTTTGTATCTCGCATCGTCTGGCAAATCTTAAAAGAGCAAATCAAATTTATTGTTTGAAAGATGGAAATATTGTAGAGAGTGGAAGTCATGAAGAGCTGCTTCAACAAAATGGAGTTTATTGTGAGTTGTTTAATACGCAAGAAGAACTAGAAAGATATGGTGCCTAGTATGAGTACAATTCAAATATTTTCGCGATTAGTCAAACTTGTATTTCCTTTAACAGGATTTATGATTTGTGCCATTTTAATGGGTGTGGCCGGCTTTTTGTGTGCTATCTTTATCCCTGTTCTATCAAGTATGGCATTGGTGAAGGATCCTACGTTTAGTTTTCATACGATTGTGATCTTGTTGTTTGTGTGTGCCCTTTTAAGAGGAATCTTACGTTATGCAGAGCAGGCATGTAATCATTATATTGCGTTTAAATTACTAGCTCGAATTCGTGATCAGGTGTTTGGGGCATTAAGAAAGTTGTGCCCTGCAAAATTAGAAGTAAAAGATAAAGGAAGTTTAATTTCTTTGATTACTTCCGATATTGAATTATTGGAAGTGTTTTATGCACATACCATTTCTCCTATTTGTATTGCGTTTGTCACAAGCTTCGTTTGTATCATTATTCAAATGCAATATGGCTGGATCTATGGAATCTATTCGCTTTTAGCCTATGTTTTAGTGGGTATAGTTTTACCAATTTATATTTCAAAACAATCAAGATATATTGGTGTAGAATATCGAAAAGAAGCTGCCAATCTAAATAGTTATGTATTAGAAAGCATGCGTGGCTTGAAGGAAAGTATGCAGTATATGGATACGGATTGTCGCTTGTCGGGTTTAAATCATCAAACAGCTTTATTGGCAAAACGCGAAAAGGAACTGAAACATTTTCAGGCAAAGACAATTTCATTAACGAACGCATGCGTGGTCTTATTATCATTAGGTTTATGTTTGATTCATGTATTTTTGAATAGTTCAATGGAATTCATGATTGTATCGAGTGTTCTTCAAATTTCTTCTTTTGGACCTGTCATTGCACTTGCGAATTTAGGATCTACATTATCGCAAACGATTGGAGCTGGACAAAGAGTTATTTCTCTTTTGGATGAAATACCTATGGTTGAAGAAGTGACGAATGGAGATGAAGCTCAATTTAACAGTATGGATATGATACATGTAGACTTTGCGTATGACAAAGAACAAATCTTAAAGGATATGAATTTAAATATCCAAGAAAATGAAGTGATTGGAATTCAAGGCAAGAGTGGCAGCGGAAAGAGTACTTTATTAAAATTGTTGATGCGTTTTTGGGATGTATCAGGCGGAAATATTTTAGTGGATGGGATTGATATTAAGAATTTAAATACTTCAAATTTAAGAAAAAATGAAGGTTATGTAACACAGGAAACGATTCTTTTCCATGATACGATTGAGAATAATTTAAGAGTTGCTAAGCAAGATGCGACAATCGAAGAGATTCAATTGGCTTGTAAAAAAGCAAATATTCATGAGTATATTCAATCTTTGCCAAATGGATATAAAACATTGGTTGAAGAGCTTGGAAGTTCTTTATCGGGTGGAGAAAGACAAAGGATTGGTCTGGCGCGTATGTTTTTACATGATTCTAAACTTGTGTTATTGGATGAACCTACTAGTAATTTGGATAGCTTAAATGAGGGAATTATCTTAAAATCGATTTATGAAGAAAGAAAAAATAAGACCATAATTTTTGTGTCACATCGTGAATCAACGCTATCGCATTGTGATCGTGTAATTCATATGGAATCGAATCGAGTTAGCTAATGAATAAACGTGAAAAAGAAATGCGTACAGTGTACGAAATGATTCATTTGTATTGTAGAAAAAATCATAAAGAAAAAGAATTGTGTCCAGAATGTTTGGCTTTGTATGAATACGCAAGAATGCGTATTGAAAAATGTCCGTTCATGGAAACAAAGACGTTTTGTTCGCAATGCAAGGTGCATTGTTACAAGAAGGATAAAAGGGAACAGATTCGCAAAGTGATGCGCTTTTCAGGGCCTAGAATGTTAGTGTATCATCCTGTCATGGCAATTTGTCATTTGTATTATCAAATGAAAGATAGTGTTGGGTCATAGTGGATATGGCCCTTTTCTATTGAAAAAAAAGGGATGAATCGAATCCTCCCTAAACAAAGTAAATATGATTATTTTTTAACTACAACAGCACCGTCTTTAATGACTTTATCAATCTTTCGAACGTTTGAAATTGCATCCAAAGGATTTTCTTTTAAACAAACTAAATCTGCATTTTTACCAACCTCAAGTGTTCCATAATCATCTAAAACACCTAAGCAGTCTGCTGAATTGTGTGTCGCAATTTTTAAAATATCCATACGATCCACACCGTATTTTTCCATTAATTCAAATTCATAGGCTGTGTTGTTGTGGTAGTTGAATGGAGTTCCACCATCTGTACCCAAAGCAATTTTAACGCCTTGTGCATAAGCTTTTTTAAAGCTTTCAACATGAGCATCTTTAACATAAATAGCTTTTTTGACCATGTAATCGGCAATACCAGCTTCTACACCTTTTTCAACGATGCATTGAGGGGCAACTAATGTAGGAACCAAATATGTACCGTGTTCTTTCATGTAATCAATGCATTCTTGATCTAAGAAAATTCCATGTTCAATGGAATCAATGCCGGCATATAATGCATTTTTGATACCTTGCGTTCCTTGTGCGTGAGTAGCCGTTTTTCTTCCTGCTTTATGAGCCTCTTCAATAATGGCTGCCATTTCTTCTTGTGTTAATTGAGCACTTCCAGGTTCTACACCTTTTGTCATAACGCCACCTGTTGCCATAACTTTAATTAAATCGACGCCTTTTTTAAGTAGAGTTCTAGCCGCTTTTCTACATTCATCGACACCATCGGCTTCAATACCACCTTGCCAGCCATGGCCTCCTGTCATACAGATGCATCGTCCAGCACATAACATGTGTGGACCTTTAACAAGGCCTGCATCCACACAATCACGAATATCCATATCATAATCGTTTTCGGTTCCTACAACACGAATAAAAGTAACGCCACTATTGATATAATCCTCTAAGTGTTTTTGTGTATAGAATGTTTTTTCAATAAAAGTAAATTCTTTATCCGTTCCAAAACCCACAGGTTCCATAATATGAACATGACAATTAAAAAAGCCTGGCGTTACAACATTTGCCTCGACTACATCTTCATTGATTGTATGATAAGGTTCAATGGCTGTGATTTTTCCGCCTTCACAAGTGATCAATTGATCAAATTTAGGTGTATCGCTCACACCATCTATCATTGTTTTAGCGTGTACAAAAATTTTACTCATAAAAATACTCCTTTTCTCAATTTACATAGTATTATGCTCTAAACAAACAACAAATGCAAGTGCTTTCAGAAAATAAAATAATTACTTACAAATTAAAAAAACGCTTTATATAAAGTGTGGCATTAACTGATGCTAACAACGAATGAAAATATTTCCAAAACGCTCGAAATAACATGAAAATGATACATAATGGGTCATACACAAATATTTGGAGGAAAAGTAATTGTAAAATGAAGTGTAGTGACCATGTGTATGGCATTTGCGTTTGCGGGATGTTCCACATTCGTTTCACTATTACCAAAATAAAAATCTAGAAATAGAATTTTTGATTGAACAAAACGCAAAATAATTCCAGTCGAAGTAAAGGCAGGAAATAATCGTTCGCAATTAATGGGTCAATTGTTGAAGAATGAAGATATTCCTTATGGATATAAATTTGTGAATGGAAATTGTGGAATTAATGGTAAAAAAATAACTTTTCTATTATACTTAGCTATGTATGTGGATTAGGTTGAGGTAAAAAATGAGAGAAAAGGTTGAAAAGTATATTGAGTTAATTATAGGAAGTATCTTACTTTCGTTAGGGATTTATTTGTTTGTGACACCTAATGGAATCAACTTTGGTGGTGCGATTGGAATTGCACAGATTATTGAGTATTTTATTGTAAAGATGGTGCCAAGTCTTGGACATATGAATTTGGTGGGTATCATTAACTTTATAATCAATATTCCTTTGTTCATTATGGGCTTTAAAATTATGAATAAAGAATTTTGTATAAAGACTGTCATTAGTTTAGTGGTGCAAACCATTACTCTATCTATTTTGCCAAAACAATCTATTGTGATTATGCCAGACATGCTTTCAAATTGTATTTTTGGAGCTTTGATGTGTGGCATTGGAGTAGGACTTGCCTTACAAAGTAGTGGATGTTGTGGAGGTATGGATATTGCAGGTGTTTGTTTATCGAAGACAAAACCAGGCTTTTCTGTAGGTAAGCTATCGATTATTATTAATTCAATCTTATTTACAATTTGTGCCTTTATTTTTGATTTACAGACATCGCTCTATTCTATTATTTTTGTAGCTATACTTTATTTTATTAGTGATCGTATCCACTATCAAAATATCAACATGACCGTATTGATTTTCACAAAGAAAGAAAATATGAAGAATGTGATTATGGAAAGAACCGGTCGTGGTGTAACGTATTGGATGGGTAAAGGTGCGTATACAGATACGGAACAGTATATTTTATTTTGTGCTGTCAATAAATATGAGATTCGTAACTTCAAAAAAATAGTCAATGAAATTGATCCAAAGGCATTTGTGACAATCAGCGAAGATCAAGAAATTGATGGTGGATTTGAAAAGCGTTTGTGATATAGACATACAAATATGTTTCTGGAATTAGTTGTAGTAAAAACTACCTACAAACTTTGGTAGAGTTGGCGTAGGTAGTTTTTATTTTGTTTATTCATTTTCGTTTGATTCATTCAGTCAAAAGCTGAATCACAAAGCCAATTAGAGTTGTGTAAATGCCTAATACAGATACAATTAGGACTAACAATTCGTAATTGTTCATGACTACCACCTCCTAATGATGCCAGAGGTTCTTATACGCACTCTGGGATTGTCATTAAAATGAAATGATAAATCCATTCCCAGAAGTATACATATGCTTGCTGCTTGTATGTTCCAATTACTATTTTAAGTGATCAATGTGAAAAAAACATTAAAACACAAAAAAAGGAACGATTTTTATTATTTCGTTCCTTCGTTGTATTTTGCCTCGATTTCTTTGGCAATCTTTTTACCTTCCATTACAGCACTACCAATTGTTTTTGGCCCTGTAAAGGCATCTCCAATAATGTATACATTCTTTAATGAAGATGCATGTGTATCGGTTGTCTTTAAATCGTTATTTAATGGTGTGAAATCAACTTTTTGACCAATAGCCATCGCAACTAGATCACAATCCATTGTGAATAGTGAGTCTTTTACTTCATGGCAGCTAGCTCTTCCAGATTCATCCATTTCTCCAAGTTCCATTTTCGCAACTTGAACACCACAAACCTTTCCATTTTCATCTTTTAAAATGTCTTTGATGTTGTTTAAGAAAGCAATCTTAACCCCTTCTTTTTCACAGGCTTTGATTTCTGCAGGGCTTGCAGGCATTTCCTGTAAAGATCTACGATATACGATTGTTACATCATCAATAATACGAACTAAAGATCTTGCACAATCCATCGCAACGTTTCCTCCACCCCAAACAATAGCTTTTTTATATTTTTTAAAGTCTGCTTGTTTGTGGTTGATGTTTAAATCATAAAGTAGTGTTAATCCGGCAACGACACCATTTCCGGTTTCAAAGCCAAAAGTATTTTCAATTTGAGCACCAATGGCTACAACCACATAATCATAGTCTGCTTGTAGTTCTTTAAACATAGTTTGATCTACAAAAGTATTAAAATGGAATTTAACACCAGCTTCAACGAGTCCATTGTAGGCTTTTTCTAAGAATGTTTTAGGCATACGATATTCAGGAATACCAGTATAAATGGCTCCACCTATTTCAGCTTCCTTATCGAAAATGTCGATTTGATACTCATTTTCTGCTTTAACAAGCTCTTGAGCTAATGTATAGCCAGCAGGGCCGGCTCCGATAATGGCAATCTTTCTTGTCATAATTAAATTCCTCCATCTTTTTCGCTATTATATCATAAACTACTTCTTTAGGTATGAAAGTGCACGTTTATTTACGTTTTTTACGGCAATCTCAAGTTCACGAGCTGAGATTCTTTTTGCACCATTCGCAAGAATCGCATTTTGAATCAAACCATCACTTGTCGCAACGGATAATTCATATTTCTTTTTCAAATCATGTACAGCTTTTTCAATATAACTATCGGCTGTCTGATTGTATTTTGTATAAATAATGTCAAGATTTCCTTGATTAAAATGTGAGCCCGCATTATTTTTAACGCGATAACCATCAAATACTAAAATCACTTTGATTTGTTTATAGCCTTGATAGTTCGAGATTCGATTGATTAATTCATCGCGAGCAGATTCAATATTGACTTTGGCAATATCTTTTAAATCTTGCCAATCATAAATCATATTGTATCCATCAATCATTAAGCATTCTGGCTTTTTATCTTCAATATGAATCTGATTTAGATTTAAATCTACTTTTGTTTTTTTCTTGATTGGCTTTTCAGCTTTCTTGTTGTTTCCACCAAGCGAGTTAAATACTTTCTTTAACTCCTCTTCACGAACTGTATGTTTTACATAAGAAGCATACGAAGTTGTGTTGGCTTCTTTAATTTGGATGTGCATATGTTCTTTGACTTCATTCCAAGGTACAAAATATCCAGCTCCATGTTCACAGAAAATAGACCCGGTTGGATTGTTTAAATCGGCTTCACTGTCATAATTAGATTCTTCGATGACTTTATCTTGATCAAAACACTCGTGATAATCTTCTAACTCACAAATAAATTGACCTTTACCTTTTGTATACGCAATGACATCTTTTTGATAATCCATTAATTCACGCACAGGACCTTGTCCTTTAATGTGAACAAGGTTGTTCATATCCTCTTCAATTTTGAAGGTGCAATGCTTATTTTCTAAATCAAATAATGCTTTTGAGACATATTGATTTTCTATAATCAGTTCAAAACTATAATATGGCTCTAATAATATAGACTCAGCCTCTTTTAAACCTTGCCTTATAGCACGATAGGTTGCTTGTCTAAAGTCTCCACCTTCTGTATGTTTTAAATGAGCTTTACCAGCCACTAAAGTGATTTTCATATCTGTTATAGGCGATCCAGTTAATACACCTTTGTGTTGTTTCTCTTTTAAATGCGTTAAAATCAGATTTTGCCAATTTAAAGCCAAATCATCATTGGAACAATTGGATTCAAATACAAGGCCTTTACCTCTAGGTAATGGTTCAAGTTTTAAATGGACTTCGGCATAGTGTCTTAAAGGTTCAAAGTGCCCTACACCAATCACACTATTTTGAATGGTTTCTTTAAATAAAACTTTACCCGTTGTAAAACCAACTTTCACTTTAGATCTTTTCTCAATTTCTTTTTGAAGAATCTCCATTTGAATGGATCCCATCAAACGCAAGAAAATTTGTTTCGTTTGTTCATCATATTCGATTTGAAGCTGTGGATCTTCTTGAGCAAGTACGCTACAATAGCGCATCATAGTAAGTGCATCTACACCTTCAGGAAGTAATAATTGATAGTTCATGTAGGCATTTAAAAGTGGTTTTGTCATGTCGGATTCAAAGCCTAAGCCCTGGCCTACTTCATAGTTGTTTAATCCTTTTAAAGCACAAATCATACCTGGATAGGCGGTTTGCACCATTTCAAATTGTTTTCCATTATACAAACGAATCTGATCCACTTTTTCATCTGCGCCAATTTTATCTTTGGCATTTAATACACCACCTGTGATTTTTACATGAGTTAAGCGATTGCCTTGGTCATCACTTGATATTTTATATACACGAGCGCCAAATTCTTTTGGATATTCTTTGATAAATGATAAATCAATGATCGCATCCATTAGATCTTCAATGCCTTGAATTTTTAAGGCCGAACCAAAGAATACAGGGAAGCATTCTCTTTTGAAGATGGCTTGTTGAAGAAGTGAAGTATCAATTGTTTCTGTTTCCAGATAATGATTCATGATATCTTCATTCAACATAGATAATTCATCTTCAGCATCTGTGGATTTAAAATCAATGCAGTTGGATGAAAAATGTGTTTTTAGATCATTCATGAGCTCTTCTTTTGTCTTATAACTAATGTCCATTTTATTGATAAAAATCAATGTAGGAATGTTATAGTGTTTTAAACATTTCCAAATCGTTGAAGTATGAGATTGAATACCATCTTGTCCATTGATCAAGAGAATGGCTAAATCTAATACTTGAAGACTTCTTTCCATTTCGCTTGAAAAATCGACATGGCCTGGGGTATCTATCAAGTAGATTTCACTATCCTTCCAATGAAAATGAGCTTCCTTTGAATAAATTGTAATACCTCTTTCTCGTTCTTGACTATCATAATCTAGATAAGCATCTTGATGATCAACACGTCCTAATTTTCGAATTGTTTTTGATGTATAAAGCATACTTTCGATACATGTGGTTTTTCCAGCATCGACATGTGCTAATATTCCAGTTACTATATGTTTCATAAAAACTATTTTATCATGTTGACGCAAATGATAAAATAGAGATAGTTTTTTTCGGAGGAAAATATGAAAGTCTTAATGTTGAATGGAAGTCCACATCCAAGTGGAGTAAATGATTTGGCTTTATGTGAAATGGAAGCTGTATTTAAAGAAAATGGTATTGAAACTGAAATTGTACAAGTTGGAAATGTAGCTGTTCGTGGTTGTATGGCTTGTGGGGCATGCACGAATTTAGGTAAATGCGTATTTGATGATATTGTGAATGAAATTGCCCCTAAATTTGAAAAGGCAGATGGAATTGTTGTTTCAAGTCCAGTATATTATGCCAGTGCGAATGCGACATTGATTGCCGTATTAGATCGTCTATTCTATAGTACTTGTTTTGATAAGACAATGAAAGTTGGCGCAAGTGTTGTATCTTGTCGAAGAGGAGGGGCTAGTGCTACTTTTGATGAATTAAATAAATATTTCACGATTAGTGGTATGCCCGTTGTATCAAGTCAATATTGGAATTCGATTCATGGAAATAATGCGCTTGAAGCCAATCAAGATGAAGAGGGAAAACAGACAATGCGTACTTTAGCTCGTAATATGATTTTCTTAATGAAAAGTATTGCCTTAGGTAAAGAGGCATATGGTTTGCCTGAAAAAGAAGTAAGAAAGGGTACGAATTTTATTCGTTAAAGGTGATTGTATGGTGAATTTAAGACATTCAGATAATATATTTTATGATCGAGAAGGCGATTTATTTGTGATCACAACCGATCTAGATGGTCGTCAAGAAGTGGTTTGTAAGACCAATCTAGAATGTGTGAGTGATGTAATTGCTCGATTGTTAGATATTAACTTTAAAAAGGTTTGTGACAGTGAGATTCGTTTAAATATGTTAGGTGATTTAGAACAATTCGCGTGTGTATATGCATTAAAATTAATGACCTATAAAACAATAAAGGGTTTGTATTTAGAGTTTCCTACTTTAGCTAAATATCAAGGCACAGCTCTAATTAGTCCACACACAGTTATTGATAATCGTAATGATGGTTATAATAATAAATACCATTTAATGTTGGTGAATGTGATTTATACATCTTTGATTCATGCGACTGTTAAGTATGCAGGTTCAAGTATGGAAGCTGAGCATATGAAAGATGTATTTGAAACGGTTTTACCAGATAATAAAGGATTGATCGAAACTTTAAATGATTTCTATGATGGAGCTATCAATGAAGCGGATCTAACGGATATTATCAAGAATATTCAAAGTGATAATACAACTAAGGCTTAAAAAACATTTTCATCGACTGATTTTTAAAATATGGTCGAGTACAAACAAAGCAAACATCTCTATGTTTAACGTGGGGGTGTTTTTTTATGAAACAAATTATTCAATATATTGAAGATCATAATATATCTGAAGAAGAAGTTGCCCAAGCAGCCCATATGTCTTTGCGTAATTTAAGAAGGCAGATTCACTCAAAAAATCGTACACAAGTAAGGATTGTCTTGCTTCTTGCAGATAAGCAAAACCAGTCGATTGATTCCATTTTCTTTGATGAAATGAATAATCAGCCAATTAGTTTAGAAGGATTAACGATAAATCAGATTCAAGATATTATAAAATTAGTACATCCCGAACTATTTATGGGTGTTACGCGAAGTAAAAAAATTAAAGATTATAATTATAATTTAGAAACCGATATGGGTGATCGCATGCGCTTTATACGTGAAGTTGTGTTTTCTCTTTCACAAACTGAATTCGGTAAGTATATGGAAGTGTCAAGGAATACATCAAAGTATTGGGATGAAGGACAAATCAATGTGGATAAGATCTTTAAAATATCGCAAAGTACAAATATTAGTATGGACTTTATCATACGCGATCATTATCCCTTAACATTGCAGACGCATGGTATGAGTGAAGCCCTTTATTTAGCTGTTATGACGAGTTGTGTGTTGTATCGTTTGCGCAATGCAGGAAGTGTTAAATAGTTTTAACTTAGGAGCAAGAAAAATTGCTCTTTTTTTCTTGCATAATTGAATGTTTCCTATATAATAGATTTGTTCTTTTAATGAAACAAAAAGTTTAGTATAAAAAACAAATTAGGGGTGATTGAATGAAAATAGGCAAAAAGCTAAAAGAGCTTCGAACCCAGAATGGGTTGACTTTGGAAGAACTTGCGAATCGTAGTGAATTAACAAAAGGCTTTTTATCCCAATTAGAGCGCGATTTAACAAGTCCAAATATTTCTGCATTAGAAAATATTTTGGAAGCTCTAGGAACGAATTTAGCGGATTTCTTTCAGTCGAGTAAAGAAGAACAAATTGTTTTTCATACTCAGGATTTTTTTGTGAATGAACAAGAAGATTTTGTTACAGAATATATTGTTCCAAATGCACAAAAGAATCAAATGGAACCAATTCTATTGACTTTGAAGCCAGGGGCAAAATCACAAGAAGTCAAGGCGCATGAAGGTGAAGAATTTGGCTATGTTTTAAAGGGTAGTATTGTTTTAGTTGTTGGTAATAAAAGGTTAAAAGTTAAATCAAAAGAAACCTTCTATATTACAGGTAAGGAAGGGCATTATTTAGAAAACGTATCGAGTGCGGATGCCAAAGTATTGTGGCTATCTACACCACCTGTATTTTAATGGACAAGGAGAGAGTATAGATGGAACAGGAAAAGAATAAATTAATTCAATTTCGTCACATTGTGAAAGAATTTGATGGACAAGTTGTATTAAAGGGTATTGATTTAGATATATATGAAAATGAGTTTGTTACTCTGTTAGGGCCTAGTGGATGTGGAAAAACAACTTTATTACGTATTTTAGGTGGTTTTTTAGAACCAAGTGAAGGACAAGTCATCTTAAATGGAGAAGATATCTGTGAGGTTCCGGCTTATAAGCGTGAGTTGAATACAGTTTTCCAAAAATATGCATTATTTCCTCATATGAATGTATATGACAATATTGCGTTTGGTTTAAAAATCAAGAAGATGAGTAAGGATGTCATTGATCAAAAGGTTATGAAAATGTTGAAGCTGATTGGTCTTGAAGGTTTTGAAAATAAAGATGTTACTTTACTATCTGGTGGTCAGCAGCAACGTGTTGCGATTGCGCGTGCCTTAGTTAATGAGCCAAGCGTATTATTGTTAGATGAGCCACTTAGTGCACTAGATTTGAAACTTCGTAAAGAGATGCAGTATGAATTGAAAAAGATTCAACAAGAAGTAGGAATCACATTTATTTTCGTTACACATGATCAAGAAGAAGCGCTGACAATGTCAGATAAGATCGTTATTATGAAAGATGGCGAGATTCAACAGGTTGGAAGTCCTGAAGATATTTATAATGAGCCTGTCAATCAGTATGTTGCCAAGTTCATTGGGGAAAGTAATATTATTCCAGCTCGTATGATTTGCGATAAAAAAGTACGTTTTGATGACATTACATTTGATTGTGTGGATGTTGGATATAAAGAAAATGAACCAGTGGATGTTGTGATTCGTCCAGAAGATATTGATATTGTGGATGTAAAAGATGGCAAGATGACTGGGGAAGTTGAAAGTGTATTATTTAAGGGTGTTCACTATGAAATTATGGTGGAAACAGTTCCTGGTACGCATGTTACGGTAAATATGCACGTAAATAAGAACTATGCGATCACAAGTGAGGATGGAAAAGAAAAGATTTCTGCCAATGACTTCTATCTAGACTTAGAAGATATGAAAGATATTGATGATAAGGAAATCATTGCGCGTGCCGATGCACAGGCTTGGAATCCAGAAACGGATGAATTCATTTCTATTCATGATATTGATACAGATTTAAAACAAGAAGTTGGAGAATATACTGTTACTTTCTCAACAAACAACAAGACTTCGATCACTCGTAAGATTTGGGTTGTAGATCAAAGAGTTGTTGAAAACAAGAAGGCAAATGAAGCCGTATCCGCATTTAACTTCTTTAAAACAGTCGATGAAATCAAGGAATCTATGGCTATTGATACAGATTTGAAGACTTGGGCGAATGCGCAAGGTTGGAAGTTGGATGATGAAAACGAAACAGTAGATCTAGATGTAGATTATGATTTTGATCCTGAAACAATCGAGGAAGGAATTTATAAGGTTACTTTCTGGACAACAGGACGTGAATTTAAGATTCATACAACGGATTATGTAGAGGAAGGAAAAGAAGTCGGACTTACTTTCTTTGCAGAAGATATTCATGTTATGGAGAAAATGGGATTCTAGAAAATGAAAAAATTTCAACAATTAGCAATTCCTTATATTGTTTGGGCTTGTATTATGTTGTTGCTTCCGATGTTGCTGATTGCGTTTTATTCAGTCATTCAGCAAGGCAACAGTATTGTGCACTTTAAGCTAACATTGGATAACTATGTTCGTTTCTTTACAGACAAAGATTTCTTGTTGATTTTATGGCGCTCTTTATGGATTGCCATTAAGACAACCATTATTTGTTTGTTGATTGGTTATCCTATCGCATATTTTATTTCAAAAAATAGTCCTAAGATTCAACAAATCTTAGTTCTTGCGATTACACTTCCTACTTGGATCAATATGCTTGTAAGAACATACGCATGGATTGGAATTTTATCAAGCGATGGAATTATGAGTAGCTTTTTAGGTTTGTTTGGAATTCACACTGAACTTTTATATACAGAAGCTGCCGTGTTGATTGGTATGGTATATAACTTCTTGCCATTTATGATTTTACAGATCAATACAGCTTTGACGAAGATGGATAAATCTTTATTAGAAGCTGCACAGGATTTGGGGGCCAATAAATTTCAAACTTTCTGGAAAGTTATTTTCCCACTTTCTTTACCTGGTGTTGTTTCAGGTATTACACTTGTATTCTTACCTGCCGTAAGCTCATTCTTCATTCCTAAATTATTGGGTGGAGGACAATTCTTCTTGATTGGTAACGTGATTGAAAATCAATTCATTACCGTTGGAGAATGGAACTTTGGTTCCGCAATCTCAATGATCATGGCTATGATCATGATGCTTCTAATGATGCTTGTAAGAAAATTGGAAGAGCGTAATAAGGAGGAAAAATAGACATGTCGAAAGATAAAAGAGTATTAGGTAAAGTAGGCATGGCTTTATTATTGGTGTTCTTTTATGCGCCAATACTATTCATGATTGTATTTTCCTTCAATAGTTCAAAATCATTAACACATTTTACAGGATTCTCATTGCGTTGGTATGAGGCTATGCTTAAAAACCATGGAATGATGGAATCTTTATATGTCACAATTGTGATTGCCTTATTGGCAACAATTATTTCTACAATCATTGGTACGATTACGGCGATTGGTTTATCTAAATCAAAGAAAGTATTACGTGCTTTTGTCAGTCAGGTCAATGATTTTCCAATCATGAACCCTGAAATTGTTACAGCCATTGGATTGATGCTTTTATTTATCACTTTCCAAATTGAAAAGGGATTTGTGACATTATTACTTGCACACATCGCTTTCTGTATTCCATATGTGATTTTGAGTATTATGCCAAAAATCAAATCTTTAGATCCAAACTTGGCAGATGCCGCAATGGATCTTGGAGCTACACCTTGGCAGGCTTTAGTAAAAGTCATTGTGCCACAAATTATGCCGGGTATTGTTTCAGGTGCTTTAATTGCGTTTACAATGTCTTTTGATGATTTCGTTATTTCATATTTTGTAACGGGTCAAGGCGTGAAAAACTTGAGTATTATGGTGTATACAATGTCTAAGCGTATTAATCCAAGTGTAAATGCGATTAGTACATTAGTCGTATTGTTGATCACAATCACATTAACAATTGTGAATGTTTTGCCAATGATTCGAAAAAAGACGAGTCCTTCAAAACAAAATAAACCTTGGAAATGGGCAGTTGCAGGTGTTGTAGTCGTTGGCTTAGTGGCTTCTTTATTTGGTTTAAATAAATCAGCAAGTACTTTACCTTATGCAGGACAGACTTTACATGTATATAACTGGGGTGAATATACTGGAGAAAATATTATTTCTGGTTTTGAAGAATTAACAGGTGCCAAAGTTATTATGGATAACTTTGATTCAAACGAACAAATGTATATCAAGGTTGCCAATGGGGATGCATATGATGTATTGGTTCCTAGTGATTATATGATTCAAAGAATGATGCAGGAAGATATGCTTCAAAAATTAGAACCAGAAACACGTAAAGAGTGCTTAAGTGAATTGATGGAAGCAATCAAGGGACTTCCTTATGATCCAAAGAATGAATATTCAATTCCTTATTTCTGGGGTACTGTTGGTATTGTGTATGATAAGACAAAAGTATCGGAAGAGGACTTGGAAAATGAAGGTTGGAATATTTTCTTAGATCAGAAATATAAAGGGGATATTTATCTATATGATTCTGAAAGAGATTCATTTATGATGGCATTAAAAGCACTTGGATATTCAATGAATACGACAAGTGCGGATGAATTGAATGTTGCGTTTAACTGGTTAGTACAATGCGTTCAGACAATGGATCCAGAAATTGTTACGGATGAAATCATTGATAATATGGCACAGGCTAGAAAAGCTCTTGGACTTATTTATTCTGGAGATGCGGCTTATGTCATGTCAGAAAATGAAAATATGGGATTCTATATGCCAACAAGTGGAACAAACCTTTGGTCAGATGCGATGGTTATTCCTAAAAATGCGAAGAATCCTAAGCTTGCGAATGAGTTTATTCGTTATATTACAAGTTATGATGCAGCCATGGATAATTCAAGTTATGTTGGATATACTTCACCAAATAAAGAAGTTACGGAAGAACTTGGTGGCAAAGGTGGAGATTATGATGGTATTAACGCATATACACCTCGTTCAGGTTATGACAAGGATGAAGTGTTCCAATATGATGAAGCCACACGTAAGATCATTGCGGATTTGTGGTCTAGAGTAAAAGTTGCAGCAAGTAATGCACATTAGTCGAAGAAATTTTGGTAATCCGTAATTAGATACCAGGGTCGACTAAAAGTTGTAGGGTTAAAGGATTAACTAGGGAGCAGAGATATTTGAAATCTCTGTTCCTTTTTATAATGGGTGATTTGAGTTGGGATAATTCAAATCTTATGTCAATGTATCCGCGTAATTCTTCGATTTGGAATATGATTACTTTCTATAAAGAGTATGGAAGCGTTCAGACACTGTCTGGACACCCTAGCTGGTCTCATTATTGTGAATTTTTATCTATTTCTGATAAAGATAAGCGTCACTTTTATGAAATGGAATGTATTAATGCAAAGTGGAGTGTTCGAGAGCTTAGAAGACAAATATCATCATCTCTTTTTGAAAGATTGCTATTATCTAATGGAGATGCAAATAAACATAAAGTACTAGATTTGGTATTAAAAGGAAATGTGGATATGCAATATGCATTAGGTGGATTAAACAACAATATATTTGCTTCAAAATACGTTACTTATATGCCAGATAAAGAACAATTAATTGCACAAGTTGAAGCTTTTTTAACGGCTAATTCAAAAGAACATAAATGATACTCTTTTGCGATTTCATTTAAAAAAATTTCTTCGACTTTTTTTCATTCTTATAATAGAATGAATGCATGAATCCGATTATTTTTATTTTATTATGTTTTGCCGCTTTAGGCTTATTTGACAAGATGTTTAAGAATCGACTTGGATTAGCCACTTCTTTTGATCGAGGCATTATTACAATGGGCGATTTTATGATGAGTGTTGGGGGTTTTTATTGTATTGCGATTGCGTTTTTAAATGGTCATGCCACTCTTTTCAAAAATAAAGAAATGATTATTTCGAGTTTGTTGGCACCAGATCTTGGCGGATACTCCATTATAGAGTCGATGACACATGCAGATAATATCTTGATTTTCTGTGGTGTATTATTAACATCTACTTTGGGGTGCTTGATTAGTTTTCAATTGCCAATCTTTTTAAATGAATTAGATAAAGATGATTTGAGTCATTACTTAAAAGGTGTTGTTTACGGTATTTTAGGATTATTACCCATTCTTATTGGTTGTGGCTTTCTATTGCATATTGATCATTTTTTGATTGTGTTTTTACCCGTAATTTTTATTTGCGCTATTTTGACTGGTTTATTTTTTATTTCTTTTCAAACGTTGATTGTCGTATTGACATTATTTTCTAAACTTGTACAATTCGTAGGATATATCTTCTTTTTCCTAGTTTGTTTGACATTCTTTTTCAATATGAACTTCACAAATGCGACATTGATCAATGAAGCATTACGCATTGTATTTCAAATGAGTATTATTGTCTGTGGATCTTTGGTGTTTTGTGAAATTATATTAAGAAAGTTTTCGGATCAGATTGAAAGAGTGGGTCAAATACTAAATATTGATAAGTATTCGGTCATGGGAATTATTTTATCTTTTGGAACAAGTATTGCGATGTTACCATTATTTAGTAAAATGAATAGGAAAGGTAAGATTTTAAATGCTGCTTTTTCATTGAGTGGGGCATTTGTGTTTGGTGGACAACTTGGTTTTATTGCCTCAGTCAATTCAACAAGTGTGACTTGGTTTGTGGTTGTAAAGCTTTTAGCTGGAATATTAGGCTTGGTTATAGCGAATGTATTGGAGGAATGATTATGAATTATAAGGAATTGATGGAAAAAAGTCGTGAAGTGATGGGGACAAAATTATGTAAGTCTTGTCCTATATGTGATGGAAAGGCATGTCGAAATACGATTCCAGGTCCTGGGGCTAAAGGGATTGGGGATGTTGCGATGCGTAACTATGATGCTTGGAAAAACATTCGTGTAAATATGGATACAATTACAGACAATGAGCCAGTAAGTACTGAATTAGAACTATTTGGTCATACATTTAAATATCCGATTTTTGCAGGGCCTGTAGGAGCTGTAGGAATGCACTATTCAGATGCATATGATGACAATAGCTATAATGATATTTTAGTTCGAGGTTGTATGAATGCTGGTATTTGTGCATTTACAGGAGATGGAAAAGATCCAAATATTATGATCAATGCGACGCGTATTATTAAAGAAAATAATGGGTATGGTATTCCAACCATTAAACCTTGGAGTTTAGAAACATATTTAGAAAAATTAGACTTAGCTTTAAATAGTAATGCCTTTGCGGTAGCTATGGACGTAGATGCAGCTGGACTTCCTTTCTTAAAGGGGTGTCAGCCTCCTGCAGGAAGAATGAATACAGAACAATTAAAGGCTATCATTTCAAATACACCTGTACCATTTATTGTGAAGGGTGTCATGAGTGTGAAGGGCGCTTTAAAGGCAAAAGAAGCAGGAGCTAGCGCAATTGTGGTTTCGAATCATGGTGGTCGAGTTCAAGATCAGACTTTTGCGACAGCTGAAGTGCTTGAAGATATTGTAAAAGCGGTTGGTGGAAGTATGAAAATATTTGTCGATGGTGGACTTCGTAATGGTGTCGATATCTTTAAGGCTTTGGCATTAGGTGCAGATGCCGTCATTGTAGCTCGTCCATTTGTGAATGCGATCTATGGAGCAAAAGAAGAAGGTATTCAAGTCTTAGTGAATAAACTTGGTAGTGAACTAGTAGATACTATGGAGATGTGTGGGGCTAAAAGCTTAAAAGACATTACTCGTGATATGGTAGGATAGGCAGCTTAAATGCTGTCTTTTTTTGATGCTTCAGAAAAATGTGTTAAATTAATACTAAAAAGTCAGGAAAAATGTGTCAAATAGGTGTCTAAAAGTGCGAAAAAATGTGTTAAATAGATGTAGAAAAGTCCGGAAAAATGTGTTAGTTTATATTTAAGAGGTGGTTTCATGAAGCGAAATGCGATTTTAAAGCTAGTTCAATGGAAAAATAGTCCTGAGAGAAAACCTATGGTATTAAGAGGTGCAAGACAGGTTGGTAAGACTTGGTTGATGAAGGAATTTGGTAAGAATTATTATGATAATTATGTTTATTTTAATTTTGATGAAGAAGACGAATTAAAATCTATTTTTGAAACCAATAAAAATCCACATCGTATTATTGAACTTCTTTCTATGATCAGTGATGAAAAAATTGAGCCTGAAAAAACTTTGATTATATTTGATGAAATTCAGGAGTGTCCTGAAGCATTAAATACACTGAAGTATTTCAAAGAAAAGGCAAATGAATATCATGTGATAACGGCAGGTAGTCTTTTAGGCACATTATTGGCAAAGCCAAAATCATATCCTGTAGGCATGGTTAATCTTTTAGATATTTATCCGTTGACGTTTGATGAGTTTTTAAATGCGATAGATTCAGGATTGTATGCATATTATGAAAGTATTCAAAAAGAACAAGTTATCGAACAAATTTTCCATCAACGCTTATTAGATGCTTATAATTACTATCTTATTATTGGTGGTATGCCTGAATGTGTATCTTCATGGATCAAGTATAAGGATCCTACCATGATATCTAGAATCCAAAGAGAATTGGTTGAGGTTTATGAAAATGACTTTTCTAAGCATAATGGAAAAGTGAATAGTGGACGTATTTTGATGGTGTTTAGAAGTATTGTTGCTCAACTTGCAAAACCGAATGAGAAGTTTATGTATGGTGCTGTCCGTGAAGGAGCTAGAGCTAGAGATTTTGAAGAAGCTATTGAATGGCTAGTATCCGCTGGTATGTTGAATCGTGTATATAATGTGTCTAAGATGGAACATCCATTGTCTGCTTTTGATAAATTGGATCAATTTAAATTGTTTATGTTTGATACTGGGCTTCTTAAACAAATGGCGGGTGTGGATAATAGCGCCATATTATTGAAAACGGATTACCAATTTAAAGGACCAATGACAGAAAACTATGTTTTACAACAATTAAAAGGACAGTTTGAAGTAGAACCACGATACTATTCGGATAAAAATGGTGAGATTGATTTTGTGGTTCAAAATAAAATGGAAATTATTCCAATTGAAGTAAAGGGTGGGGAGGATAGGTCTGCCAATTCCTTTAAGACATATGTCGCAAATAATTCACCTCAACATGCATATCGTTTTTCTAAACGTGGGTATCGTAAGGATGGTGATTTTACAAATCTTCCGTTATACTTGGTTCGAAAAACAAAGGATTTATTATAATTTAAAAGGTATCAGTTTTAATTTCTGAAACCTTTTCTTGATGAAATGATTGCGAGTATTGTATTGATTAAACACCAAGAAGACCATATATATAGGTCTGAATAGTTACCTGCAAGTACAAAGCCTGTGAATGTAGCTAAACCAAACAGAATAATAAGTGCAATGTTTGTGCCTTTAGAGTTGTTCTTTCTAGATACAATCGATACAATTCCTCCACAAAGCATGCATATACTAACAACAAGTCCTGCACTGCCACTGGATTGTCCACTTTCTTCTAGTGCGTTGGCAAGGCCTGCCATCATACTTTGGAATACGACAAATACACTTAATACAGTGGAAATGATTCCACTGACTAATTTCCATGTTTTCATAATGATAAAATCCCCTTTCTTAAGTATATTTTAAACTAAGAAATGGGGATAATTGGTATGCTTGTGGCATACATTAATGGTGTGTGATATTTAAGATGTGATTTAAAAGTCGTGGGACTAAGAAAGAAATGTAGATTACGGATCCTATTGATAAAATACCTAACATAAATAATCGCCTCTTTCTTACACCTTTATTGTAGAATTTTCAATGTTTAAATGGTGTTAAAGAATGAGGCGACATATTAAGATTTCATTAAAAGCGAAGGAATTTTTGTAGGTCTGAATTTTGTGCAAGAATCAGAATGTTTTCCGATTCTTCAAAAGTGTGTTCCGCACTAGGTAGTGGGTCAAGAATTCCATTGATTTTAGTGGCTAAAATATTGATGTGGTACTTTCTTCGAATATCAAGTTCTAACATACTTTTTCCTATCCATGAATTTGGCACAGAAATTTCATAAATTGAGTAGTCTGGAGTAAGTTGTACATAGTCAAAGATATTTTCACTTGAAAAACGTACGGCTGCCCAATTACCAATTTGTTTTTCAGGATATACGACTTCATCGGCTCCATTACGCAATAAGAATTTAGCGTGCACATCACGTACGGCTCTTGCGACAACAAGTTTAGCGCCATAATCTTTTAATAAGGCGGTTGTTTCTAGTGAGCTTTGAAAGTCATCTCCAATGGCTACAACGCAAAGGTCAAAATTGGATACGCCTAGTGAGTCAACAAAACTTTCGTCGGTGGAATCTCCAATTTGTGCATTTGTGACATAAGATAATACTTTGTTGATTTTAGCTTCACTTTTATCAATAGCTAAAACGTCATGTCCTAAATCATATAGTTTTTGTGCCATGTGACGTCCAAAACGTCCCATTCCAATAATTAATACTGATTTCATATTTTCTCCTTTATCCAATTGTGATATTTTCTTGTGGTAAATTTGCGTTTGCGACAACTTGATGTTTAGAAATAGCTAACAGTAAAGTTAATCCTCCAACTCTTCCAAAGAACATCAAGAAAATTAAAATGCAGTGGGATGCACTTGATAGTGTGGGTGTGATTCCTAATGTAAGTCCAACAGTTCCAATGGCAGAGGCCGCTTCAAATAGGGCGTCTAGAATGGGTAGTTGATCGAAGGCTGAAATAAGGAGTGCGCCTGTAAAGAATAATACCATAAATAACATAAATAAGGCTGTGGCATTGTTTAATGAGTCTATGGAAATGCGTCTTCCGAAACATTGTGGGTTTTGTTTATGATTGAATACAGCACGAATACTTAGTATCAATACGGCAAGTGTTGTAGTTTTAAAACCTCCGGCCGTACCTTGTGGACTTCCTCCTATCAACATAAGTAGTGTCATAAAGAGGATGCTGCTTTGATTCATTTTGTTTAAATCAATCGTATTAAAGCCGGCTGTTCTTGGGGATACGGCTTGGAAGATTGAAACATTGATTTGATCGGCTAAGCTCATATTCCAATGGCTAAAGTCATTGATGTAAAAGTAGAGCGTACTAATAATCAATAAAGCGGCTGTCGTAAATAGCACGACTTTAGATTGTAAGGAATATTTGTGCAAATGACGTTTGTATTGAACCACATCTTTCCAGACAAAGAAACCTAAGCCGCCAAGTACAATTAGTGCTGCGATAACATTGGATATAAGTATGTCGCCATAATAGCTAGTTAGGGATGAATAGGCTTGTTGGGTGCCCATTAAGTCAAATCCAGCATTACAGAAGGCGGAAATAGAATGGAATATGGAATACCATATGCCTTTGACTAGGCCAAAGCGAGGCAGAAAGCGAATGCCTAATAAAATGGCTCCTAATGCTTCTACACATAAGGTAGCTTTAAGAATCCATTTTGTGTTTCGAATAATACCGCCTAGTTTTGGTGCGGAAATAGATTGTTGCATAAAGTATCTTTGTTTAAAACCAATTTTTTTACCACCTAGAACAGATAGGATTATTGCCATAGTAATAACGCCCATACCTCCAGTTTGAATAAGTGTTAAAATGACAAGTTGTCCAAATGGGGACCAATATTGAGCTGTGTCATGCACAATCAGTCCGGTTACACATGAGGCACTGGTTGAAGTGAATAATGCATCTAAAAAGGGAGCGCCCCTTCCATCGTTTGTGGAAAATGGAAGCATAAGCAAACAGGCACCAATAAATATCATAGTCGCAAAACTGAGGATGATCATTTGTCCTGGGGTAATGCGATTCATACGTTTTTTAAACATAAAACCACCTATCCTAATATCTCAACACATTCTACACTAGTCTGCATTAAGATTTTATAAAAATATTCTAACACTATATTAAGACAATGTTAAGATAATTGGTTCTTTGTGGGCTTGTTTTGTGGGCTTGTGTTATACTTGTCGTATGGCTAGTGTATTATTATGTTTATCGACTTCAAAATATAATTCAAGAGTGATTGAAAAAGGGGCTCAAATTGCGAAAAACAATCATGCGACGTTAAGTGCTGTTTATGTGCAGACCCCAAAAGATGAAAGTATGAGTGCGGCATCAAAGAGTTGTTTGCGTGAAAATATTAAGTTTGCGGAGAGTAAGGGAGCTAAAGTTACAATTCTTTATGGGCACAATAAGATTCGACAGATTGTTGAATATGTGGATGTTTCACAAGTGGATTGCGTAGTTATAGAAAAGAGTCTTGCCTCACAGGCTTTATTTAGATTGCGTGACATTGATGTATATTCTGTGAATTATCCTCATGACTATCGTCGTTTGTTTTATTTTGACTTTAGTTCTTTTCGTTTTTCCTTTAAAGATTTGTTAAAGATGATTTTGATTCTTATTCTTTGCACGCTAATTGGCAAGGGATTTATGCACTTTCAATTCTTGATTACGACACCCATTATGATTTATATCTTGGGGATTGTATTTGTATCTATTTGGACAAGCGGATATATCTATAGTTTATTGGCATCTTTATTTTCAGTATTATGTTTTAACTTTTTCTTTACATACCCCTATTTTTCTTTGTTGAGTGATCCAAGCTATATTACGACATATATTGTGATGTTTGTGGTGGCTATGTCTTCAAGTTCATTAATGACAAGGTTAAAGAAACAGTCTTTTGAGAATGCCAAACAAGTATATCGTACGCAAGTCTTATTGGAGATGAGCCAGATGCTTCAAAAGGCGAATGATATGAATGCGATTTATGCGTCCATGTTAAAACAGCTGCATAAATTGTTGGATACAGATTTAGTTTTGTATCCACATAATGATGAGCCTATTTTACTTGGACAATGTCCGATCGAGACAAATGTTGTGGCTTGGGTATATGAAAATAAACATGAAGCTGGTAAAACAACAAGTTATCATTCGGATTCGATGTGTTTATATTTACCTATAAATGGAACGCACGAAGTATTAGGTGTGGTTGGAATTGTTTTAAAAGATAAGATGGATTCTTTTGAAAAGAATTTGTGGCTTGCGATATTGGATGAGTGTGGTATGGCTTTAGAAAAGGAAAGGATTCGTCTAGAAAATCTAAAGATTGAGCAGCAAGCTAAACAAGAAGCGTTGCGAGCCGATTTATTGCGTATGATTTCGCATGATTTAAGAACGCCATTAACATCTATATCTGGTAATGCAGGTTTATTGTTGGAAAACGAGAATGCGTTTTCTTTAGAAAAGAAGAAGGAATTGTATCAGGATATTTATAATGATGCGATGTGGCTTTATGATTTGGTGGAAAACTTATTGTTTATAACGAGAATTGAAAATGGTACGATGCAGTTGAACCTACAACCAGAAATGATTGAGGATATTTTTAGAGAGGCCATTCATCATTTGGGGCGCAATAAGCGTAATCATAATATTTCTATGCATTTAGAGGATGATTTGTTGATGGCCAATATGGATGCGCGTTTGATTATTCAAGTATTAGTGAATTTAATGAATAATGCGATTAAATATACGCCAGAGAATTCTAAAATTGTTTTGAGCGCAAAACGAATTGAGAATAAGATATTAATTGAAGTTCAAGATGATGGAAATGGTGTTTTACATCCAGATCAACTGTTTGAAATGTTCTATACGGAAAATAATCATAGTGGAGATACAAGACGAGGTATGGGTTTAGGTTTATCTTTGTGTAAGTCGATTGTTTTAGCGCATGGTGGTAAGATTTGGGTAGAAAATGTAAATCCTCATGGTGCTTGTTTTAAATTTTTATTGGACGCAGTGGAGGTGAATCTTTATGAATAAAGTACAAATATTAGTTATTGAAGATGATGTTGCGGTAGGAAATTTGATTACGACAACACTTGAGATGGAAAACTATCAGTTTCGTCTGGCAAAAACAGCGAAACAAGGTATTATGAATGTTCTTTCTTATAATCCTGACATTATGCTTCTAGACTTAGGTTTACCGGATATGGATGGTTTGGAAGTTATAAAGAAGGTTCGTTCTTGGTCAAATATTCCTATTATTGTGGTTTCGGCAAGAAGTGAAGATCAAGATAAAGTACAAGCTTTAGATTTAGGGGCCGATGACTATTTGACAAAACCATTTTCAGTGGATGAATTGTTGGCTAGACTTCGTGTAACGATTCGAAGATTAAATAATAGTCAGACCATAAGTGTAAATGAGAGTGTATATGAAAATGGAGATTTGACAATCAATTATGCGCAGGGTTGTGTATATGAGAATGGGCATGAAATCCATTTAACGCCGATTGAATATAAATTATTGTGTGTTTTAGCTAAAAACACCGATAAGGTTTTAACACATAATTATATCATGCAAGAAGTATGGGGAAGTGTTCAAGGCACAGAAACGCCGAGTCTAAGAGTGTTTATGGCTACTTTGCGTAAAAAGATTGAGCCGGATACTTCAAATCCTAAATATATTCAGACGCATGTGGGTGTTGGATATCGTATGTTGAATCAGACAGAAAAAGCAGGTCAAACAAACGAATCACTATCATAATAATGGTAGGGTTCGCTATTATTTTAGAGCATTATAGATAAAATAATGCTTATAATTCTCTAAAATGCATAGATTTAATGTAACTTTAGAGGATTATAAGCATTTTTGATCATTTTGTTAAAAATATTACAATACTATTCAGGTTCTGAAATCATCTTTAATGACGTTTGCTAGTGTCTTCGCATGTTTAGATAGAGTGAAATAATAATTGTGATAACTCCAATTGTGATGAGTGCCATAATGGTTTTATTGATGCATAGAAGGATCAATATACTAAATAGGCTGACAATCGTAAATAGGAAGATTTCAATTTTTAATAGAATGGGATACATCAACAATGAATCGCGAAAACTAATTTTTTCGTATTGTGGTTCATTGTTTTTTAATAGTCTTTTTTCATATATAAATAGAATTTGACTAAAGAGCACAACAAAAACGAGGTATATGACATTAAAAAAGATTTCTTTTGAGAAAAGTGCACTGCACGTTAAAAACATGACAAGAATGGTTCCAATTCTTGGCAGATACACGTAATAATTATATTTCATATTGTTTTTTCCTTTCTTTTATTATGCCATAATCAGATTACTTGAAATATACCTGTAGGGGGTATATCATTGTATCGGGGTGAAATATATGGGAGATTGTTGTCATAAAAAGCATCAGCCTAGAGATGAGAAAGAAATCAAACAATTGACGAATCGTCTTCATCGTATGGTAGGACAATTAAATGGAATTGAAAATATGTTGAAGGAGAATCGGTATTGTGGCGATATCTTGGTGCAGGTAGCGGCTGTAGAGAGTGCTTTGCAGGCATTTGGATATATTGTTTTGCAGGAACACTTGAATACGTGTGTCGTTGAGGATGTGCAAAATGGAAATACAGAAATTATGAGTGAGGTTATGGATTTAGTAAAGAAGTTAAAGTAGGTGGTTTTAATGGAAGAAAAATTTGATGTGACAGGCATGACTTGTGCAGCTTGTCAGGCTAATGTAACTCGTGTTGTGAGTAAATTAGATGGTGTGAGTCATTGTGATGTTTCTTTATTATCGAATTCAATGAAGGTTGAATTTGATCAAGATAAGGTGAATGAACAAGTGATTTGTGAAGCTGTAAAACAAATTGGCTATGGAGCTAGTGTTCATGGTGAAAAGGGTGAAGTTAAAAAGGAATGGCAGAATCGTCAGAACCGTGTTGAATCGGATCAAAGAAGTGCTAAACAAAGATTGATTTTAAGTTTAGTTTTATTGATTCCATTACTTGTGATTGCGATGGGACCTATGGTAGGTTTTCCGATTCTAGAGGGTATGGAATGGATGATGGTTTCCGCTTTAACACAGTTGATTCTATGTCTATTTATATTATTTATTCAAAGACATTTCTTTATTACGGGATTTAAAGCTTTAATGAAAAAGTCGGCCAATATGGATTCTTTGGTTGCGATGGGTTCAGGTGCAAGCTTTGTGTATGGCTTAGTCGGCATTTATCAAATGGCTTATTATTTTGGTGTACAGAATATAGAAATGGCTCATATGGCTATGCACTCTTTGTATTTTGAGTCGGCTGCAACAATTGTGACTTTGGTCAGTGTTGGAAAGTATTTGGAGTCTAGATCCAAGGCAAAAACGAGTGATGCGCTAGATAAATTGGTGGATTTGGCACCAAAGAATGCGACGATTTTAAGGGATGGTAAAGAAGTCGTTGTTTCAAGTGAGAGTATTCGAATTCATGATATAGTTGTGATTCGTCCAGGACAAAGAATTCCTGTGGATGGTAAAGTTGTTTCTGGTACAGGTTATGTGGATCAGTCGGCGATTACGGGTGAGAGTCTTCCGGTAGAAAAGAATGTAGGGGATTCTGTTATTTCAGCTACCATGAATGAGAATGGCACTTTTCAGTTTGAGGCTGAAAAAGTAGGTGAAGATACAACTTTGGCTAAGATTATTCAGCTAGTTGATGATGCAGGAAATTCGAAGGCACCTATTGCTCGTTTGGCAGATAAAGTCAGTGGTGTATTTGTTCCAGTTGTGATTTTGATCGCATTGATTACATTTGTTGCTTGGTTAGTTTGTGGTCAAACCATTCAATTTGCACTTTCCAATGCGATTAGTGTATTGGTTATTTCTTGTCCTTGTGCATTGGGCTTAGCTACGCCAGTTGCGATCATGGTAGGTACAGGTAAAGCTGCAGAGAATGGTATCTTAATTAAGTCGGCTGCCATATTAGAACAGCTACATTCGATTGATACGATTGTATTGGATAAGACGGGTACAATTACTTCAGGAAAGCCAAGTGTGCAAGGCATTAAGGTTTATACAAATCTAAGCGAAAATGATTTTATTTCAATGGCGGCAAGCTTAGAGAGTGGTTCTTTACATCCTTTAGGACAGGCTATTGTGGAATATGCGAAAGATAAAAATATGAATCTAGAACAACCTGGAAACTTCACAAATATTTCGGGTCGTGGTATTCAGGCTAAGCTAAATGGTCATGTGTATTTGGCTGGAAATAAGAGATTGGTTGAAGAAAATAAAATTGAACTCAACGAAACAGTATTAAATGATTTAGATGCTTATGCAAGTTTAGGTCAAACCCCATTGATTTTTGTGGAAGATCAAAATGTGATTGGCTTAATTAGTGTAGCAGATACAGTGCGCAGCACAAGTCAGGTTGCATTAGAACAGTTTAAACAAAAAAATATGCATGTGGTTATGTTGACTGGAGATAATCAAAAGACGGCTGAAGCAATAGGTAAATCTTTAAGTGTGGATGAAGTCATCAGTGATGTGTTACCACAAGATAAAGAGAGTGTGATTCGTAAGCTTCAAGAACAAGGTAAGAAGGTTATGATGGTGGGTGATGGAATTAATGATGCACCTGCTTTAATGCGTGCTGATATTGGAGTTGCGATTGGTGCTGGAACCGATATTGCCTTAGATAGTGCAGATGTGATTTTGATGAAGAGTTCATTATTAGATGTAGTGACGGCAATTGATTTATCAAGTAATGTTATTAAAAATATTAAGATGAATCTATTTTGGGCTTTCTTCTACAATATTCTAGGAATTCCAGTTGCGGCAGGTTTATTGTATCCAGCATTTGGACTTCGATTATCACCAATGATTGGTTCGGCATGTATGTCTTTGAGTAGCGTTTGTGTTGTTACAAACGCTTTACGACTTCGTTATTTTAAACCTAGAATTGAAATGGAAGAAGTCAAAACATTCACAATGCATATTGATGGTATGTCTTGTGGACATTGTGCATGGTTGGTTGAGGATGCTTTAAAGAAAATTCCAAATGTAAAAGAGGTTCGTGTGGATTATAATTTGGGTAAGGCCGATATTGATTATGTGCAACAAGTAAATATGGTGGCTTTAAAACAAGCAGTTAAAGATGCGGGTTATATTCCCGTTGAATATAAGGAGGAAAAGAAAATGAAAAAAATAGTAACAGTTGATGGTATGATGTGCATGCATTGTGTGGCACATGTAAAGGATGCATTAAGTAAAGTGGAAGGTGTAAGTGATGTAGTGGTTAGTTTAGATGAAAAAACAGCTACATTAAATTGTACAGAGAATGTCACAGATCAGATGTTGAGTGATGCCGTGACAAATGCAGGATATACAGTCATTTCTGTGAAATAAAGAATCATAAAAATAAAAAAAGTCAAGACTTGTAAGCGGATTCAGAATATTCTATGATAGACGTCGAGGGAGACGCAAAATGGAATGTTTTATTGATGGGAAATCCACTTGCGAAAGAACTTTCTGGAATCGCTTGAATGTTTTGGCAAACTTTCAACAAAAAGAAATGATAATGGATGGTTTGAAAGTTCGTGTTGCAGAAAGTGTATATTGGATTCAACAAAAGAAAGGATAGTTCGTTTGAATTATTCTTTTTTTTGACAGTTAAATTAAGTGAAAGCCTTGATGTATGTTTTATATAAAGTGAAAATAGATGTTTTTAAAACTAATTAAATGTTGTATCGAATTTTAATCGATTTGAAATTTATTTTACAGTTGAATCACATGAAAATCTCAATATTTCCTTTAAATAAAGTAATAATAGATGCTTTTGACATTGATAAAATGTTGTATGGGATTTTTAGCTTTTCTTGTGGAAATACATTCGGTTTCTTTGTATAATACATATAGAGAACGACTACTGGAAAAGCAGTGGTTACTCTGAAATAAAATTAATGCTGAAGCACTAATCTTTTTCCATTGTCAGTGGTGATTAGTGCTTTTTGCATTTTTCTATAATAATCAATGTTACTTTTAGTATTTCTACTATGGCAAATAACACAAAAGCAACATCAATATGTAGATATATATACATAAGCTTTCCTCCTGTAAAAAATAGAAAGATCTACTTACCTGGAACTCAAGATTCAAGGCTTTAAATCTTCTTAACAAGAGGTAACCACCAACCACATCCAGTAGCCAATTTCAATTATAAAACTTCAATGTGAAAATATTATGAATTCCTATAAATTTGTTGATTATTTGACAGCTTGGCAAAAGAAAAACAAGTATTTGTTCTTTATATAAAGGTGAAATGCTCGTTTTTAGGTATTTTAAAATGTTGTATGGGATTATAATCTTTCTTTTAATTTGGTGATTAATCCTAAATCTGCAGGTAGCCAATCGACTGAATCTAATGTTTTTTTAGTAAGCCATTTTGCAGATTCATGTTCTAATAGAGTTAAATTTCCTTCAAGGATTGTACAAATGAAACATTCCATAGATAGGTGGAAGTTTGGATAGTCATATTCGACTGTATCAAAGTATTCTTCGACTTGAATGGTTGTATCTAATTCTTCTTTGATTTCACGAACAATCGCTTGTCTACTTGTTTCATTCGGTTCTACTTTTCCGCCTGGAAATTCCCATCCGTCTTTGAATTCGCCATAGCCTCTTTGGGTGGCGAATATTTTATTACCATCTTTAATAATGGCGGCTACTACGTGTATCGTTTTCAAAAAATCACTCCTCTACAATATATCGATAAATGTCTTCTCTTACGGGTGTATCTAATTGCCATAAGATTTCAACAGCTGTTTTTTGTGTGTTTGGCATTATAAACTGTTTTGTCTTATCAATTTCTGCTTGCATGTTACCTAAATAATAGAATTCTTTACTTGTTTTATCATCTTTGTTTTTTCGCACAAACAAATGAACTTCAATACCTCTTTCTTTGGCATATAAGAAGTTTTGTACGTCATCACTACTAGTGGTTCTTCCGGATTTGGATATCGCAATCAATTGACTTTCATTGATAAAATGATCTTCATATTTGATTGTATCTTGAATATCATTTGCCTTGTCATAATTGATAAAGACAGGGAATGTTTTGGTTGTTTGATCATATTTGTATCCGCCAATATTTAATGGAACTTCATTGTGTTGCCAATTTAATAAGCGACATGCATCTTCATATGTATATTTTTGGTAGAGTACAAAGTTTGTATCTTTATATGTATTCTTAAAATGTTTATTATATTGATCCAATGCATATTCAATGATTTCTTTTACCATGGATTTAAATTCGTTGTTTTCTAGACATGTCTTAAATGGTTTTGAAATTTTCGTATCTTCAATAAAAATACAATCTTTAAAAGTATTCTTTCCAGATCCCGTTGGAAATTCGTTGGTGAAGATATTGAATACATTTGTTTGAGATATGTCATTTGGGAATATATAATCTTTATCATCGATTAAATCGTTTAATATTTCGAGTTCAATCTTTCTTTTTCCATTGGCTAGTTTTGTACAAATAAATTTAATAAAACTTTCTTCAAGTCCATTCAATCGTACTTTATAATCCTTTTCGTATTTCTTTAAAAAGGCATAGTAAGATCCTAATGATTTGTTGTCGAAAATTCTTTGTACGTCAATTTCTCCATAAGTTTCAAAATCCATTAAGGTAGGTATTCTTCCAAGTTTATTCTTTAGATTTTTATAACTGTCCTTAATGAGTTTGATATCCGCAAAGTTGGCTGTATCAATCGACGCAAAGATTTGTTTTTTACTGATTTCATCAAAGTGAATCGTACTTGATCCTGGAATGATTCTTTCACCTTCTAATACATAGCGTCTTATATTGTCTTTATTGTAAGAACGATCTCCAGATAGGGCGATTGGAATCATAAAGTTGTTTTTGTAGTTTCCAATGAAGTCTAGAATGACAACATATTCTTTGTCTTGTGATTTTCTTAATCCTCGACCTAATTGTTGCACAAAAACGATAGGCGATTGTGTGGGTCTTAATAACACAACTTGATTAATTTCAGGAATGTCGACACCTTCATTAAAAATGTCTACAGTTAATATGTATTGTAGATAGTCACTTCTTGTATTGGATACTAAGCGATCAATCGCATCTTCTCTTTTTTCTTGAGAATCCTCTCCACTTAGAGCTAGGGTTCTATAGCCTCTCAAATTTAATCTTTCACTAAGGGCAGCCGCTTCTTTTTTGGAGCTGCAAAACATGAGTCCTTTGACTCTTTCTCCGCTATAGCCATAATAATTAGTTTGTTTGATAATGTAGTCAACTCTTTGATTGGATGTTAAATAGTTAAAATCCGTAAAATCCGTTTCATTTCCGTCTGTTAAAAAGTCGGTAATGCCAAAATAGTGGAATGGACATAATAAGTTTTCTTCTAGAGCTTGTTGAAGACGTATTTCATAGGCGATATTATGGTCGAAGGCTGCATATACATCAAAGTCATCGGTTCTTTCTGGGCTTGCGCTCATTCCTAACCAGAATTTTGGTTTAAAGTATTCCATGATTTCTTGATAGCTTTTAGCTCCAATGCGGTGTGCTTCATCAATGATGATGGTATCAAATGTATCAGGGGCAAAACTAGAATACACTTCTTTTTTAGACATCGTTTGCATCGTTGCGAACAAGTAGTCTACATTGGTATCTTTACTATTTCCAGATAAAAGGCCAAATGTTTTTGTATCTTTAAATACATTTTTGTAGCTTTGAAGAGCTTGTTTGGCAATTTGTTCTCTATGCACTAAAAATAGGGCTTTCTTTGGATTTTGGTCTTGAAGTGCAAAGGCAGAGGCATAGGTCTTACCGGTTCCGGTAGCTGAGATTAAAAGTGCTTTCGATTCATTTGAATTGCGAATGTTTCTAAGACTTGAAATAAAAGCCTGTTGCATAGAATTTGGGATCAGTTGTTTAGAAGGTAATTTAATTTCTTCTTTTTGTTTCATTTTTTTGTATTCTTCATAATGCACTCTATAAGCACCAATGAATTCATTGTAGGAATATGTATTTGGGTGATTCCATAATTCTTTAAATTCATCTAACATTTCGGAAACGAATTCTCCGGATTTTGTGGACACAATTTTTGTGTTCCATTCTCGATTTGTAGTAAGTGCTGTATTTGTCATATTACTAGAACCTATAAGGATCTTATAGATTTCATTTGATTGAAAGATATATCCCTTGGTATGAAAGCCATTCTTTGAGTCGGGCACTAGGTACATTTTAAGTTCAATATTTGAAAATGTAGCGAGTTTATCTAATGCTTTTGGATCACTAAAAGCTAAATAGTCCGTTGTTAGAATTTTACCTTTGATGCCTTTATCTTCTAAAGTACGAAGCGTTTGAAGTAAGGGGGTAATACCTCCCATCGTAATGAAGGCTACACTGATTAAAAAGGAGTCGCAGTGTAATAGTTCATCTTCAATGGTGCTTAATACTTTTCTTCCATTCTTATAATCGTTTGAAATAAATTGAGGTCGATATAATACGTTGGAAGATATATTTTTGTCTAGAAATGCGGTGGATAATCCGCTTTGTATATTTTGATAGTTCATACCTAACATTATACCAGCATTAAAATGAAATCATAGATCGAAAAGGTTATAATAACAGTATAAGACCAGAGGTATAGGGAATGGAAAATATAATAATTTCAAAAGAGTTTCTAGATTGGTATGACTATTACAAGGAGTGTAAATAAAAGTATTCAAGTTTAGTAAATGATGTAGAGGATAAATTGATTTGTGGTGAATATAAAGATATTGAACTTCCCTTTTCAAATATGAACACGAATAATTTGAATCGTGATATATCGAGCTTAGAAAAGATTCAAGTGCTTATGATGCAGGGGAGTACAAGTCAGATTAATGTAGAAATAGAGCTTGTAAAGGAGAAGATGTTTGAATCTTGTTGGAATGTGAACTTTGGCATATTGTGCAATTCTTTGGCGAGTACGCTATATCGTATAATTTTGGATTCAAGTAAAACAAAGAAACATATTGAGGATGTTTCTAAACAATGTAAAGAAAACGAGTTCTATGTTTCTGTTTGTTTAAGACATTTCTACGCTTCTATTTGTGAAGAGTGTATTAAGGGATATAGTTCGTATGAGTTTGTTCAATCTGTTGATTCTTTAATTGAAGAAGATAAGTTTAGTGAAGCTTGTAGTTTTTGTCCAATCTATGAAGAAATTTATATCCAAGCAAATTGTTGATTGCCAAATTATTTGAATATGAAAGTGAATAATCTAATCACATTAAATGAAAAAGTCAAAATTAGATATAGAAACGCGCAAAAAGATTGTAGGGGATGGCGTTAAGAAAATCTTAGATATGAGTGATGAGGAGCTTATATCTCGTTATGATGGTAAGTCAGAGGATGAGGTTCAAGAAATGCTTTATGAGGAGCCTTGGTGCGAGAATGAATATTTTGATGATGATCTACTTGCGTTTCTTAGCGTATTAACATGTATGAGTTTTGATTTTGAGAATGCCTTTATTAATTGGTTGGCTCATTTTATATTTAGAAGATTGCTTGATATACATAAGAAAGTGATGGTTGAATCACCTAAAATTCAGTCTAAAAAAACAGTGAAGACAACTCCGCCTAAAGTACAATCCCCAAAGATTCGAAAGGTAAATCAAGGTGGTGCTCCAAGGACTAAATCACCTAAGATTTGTAGTGAACATGTGAGTCAACCTTCTAGAAAGACAAATAAAAGCAGGGCTTCAGTAGCTATTAAACAGGAGGAAACATCAAATGGTAAGGGTGGAATTATTTTCTTGATCATTATTGGACTTCTGTTTGGATATGGATATATTTCTTTGAAAAAGGAAGAGGCAGAATGGGATATGGCACAGGAGCAGTATCGTATTGAGAGTAGGCGGAAAGCTGAACAAAATGAGTTTAAGGTAAGGGAAGAAAAACGTAAAAAGAAGGAGGGGCAAAGTTCAAACTCATCATCATCTTCTTCGTCCTCATCTTATGATGAAGGAAGTGATGATGCATATTCTGGTGATTATGATGAGAATCGTTACGATAACGATGAAAATTATCGTGATGGTGTAGATGATATGTTGGATGAACTGGGAGAATAAAGAAAAATACAGTGAAAGAATCGTTGAATATTTGTATACTCATGAGTAGTATACTTACGAGTATACAAATTTATTAACAAATGATAATTTAGGCATCTGTTTAGGATAGGTGCTTTTTTTGTTGATGAAAAGAAAGTGCAACAACACTTCTTATAATCGGTGTCTTTTTTTTGGCGTTTAAAAAAATAGTAAACGTTTTCAAAAAAGTGTTGCATTCTATAAAAAGAACTGGTATATTAAGTGTGTATAAATGGTATGCAAATACGAACCAGTGCCCGAGGTTGTTGGCGTACCTAAGAGGAGGAAATTATGACTGTTAGTGAAAGAGTTGAATTAATTAAATTCGATGAACCAAAGTATTTGGAAGATGGTAAGGCTGTAGTTAGCCAACGTAAAGAGGCTGAAGATTTAGCAAAAGTTATTCATGATCAAGGTTATTCAAACATTTTCTTATTAGGTATTGGCGGTACTGAGTTTGAATTTGGCCACTATGAATATTTACTTTCAAGAATGTCAGATGTAGATATTTATTCAGTTAATGCGGCTGATGTGAACACAGTTCGTCCTAAGAAATTAAACAAAGATTCATTAGTAATCACTGCTAGTGCTTCTGGTGATACTGTTGAAATCGTTCAAGCTGCCAAATGGATGAAAGAAGAAGGAATCCGCGTTGTTGCATTTACAGGTCGTGATAGTAAATTAGGAAAAATGTTAGATTATGTAGTTCATGCTCCTGTTGTAACTGGATTCTGCGAACACTCATATGTATTACAAGCATATTTCATGTACAAATTAATGAACTTACGTGGAGATTTCGATGCTTATGATCGCTTCGCAGATCAATTATCTGAATATATTTTCGAAGACTTATTAGCAATTAAGAAAAAATTCGAACCAATCGGAATGAAGATGGCTTCTGAATTATATGATGCTGAATATACAATCTTTACAGGTTCTGGTGCACTTTGGGGAGAAACATTATTATTCTCTATGTGTATGTTAGAAGAAATGCAATGGATTCGTTGCCGTCCAGTAAATGCTGCACAATTCTTCCACGGAACATTAGAATTGATCGAAGACAAAGTTCCAGTATTTATCGTTAAGGGTGAAGATGAATTTAGAGCTCAAGACAACCGTGTTGAAGAATTCTGTAAAAAGATTAACTGCCAATATGTAGTATTCGATGCGAGTGAATATGCCGTTCGTTTAGACAATGAATTTAGAAAATTCATCGTTCCTATGATCACTACTGCTTGTATTACAGGAAGATTATCAAGACATTACGAAGCATATACTAAACACAACTTACAATATCGTCGTTACTACAGACAATTTGAATATTAATAGTCAATGTACGATGTCAAACCACTCTGTAAATAAGGGTGGTTTTCTTTTATATGGGGGTTAAATATGAGATATAAAGGTATTATTTTTGATATGGATGGAGTTTTAGTGGATTCAGAACCAATCTATTTGCAGGAAGCCATTGATTATATTTTGGATAATCTTAAAGAAGATGTGGTTTATTTGGAATTGAAAAGAGAAATGAATAAAATTGTGGGTGCTTCGGATGATAAAATGTTTGAAGCTATGTCTGAATATTTAAATCATAAATTTTCGACAGAAGAAATTAAGGCGGGTATGTGGTCAAAAGAATTAGGGTTGGATTATCGTACGATTTTAAATCCGCATGTATTATATGTGTTACCGAAATTGAAGGCGAAGGGGTATAAGCTTGCGATTGCCTCGAGTTCTTCAATGGAAAATATTAAGAAGGTAACTCGACAGTGTGGTATTGCTTCATATTTTGATTGCATGGTTAGTGGAGTAGATTTTAAAGAGAGTAAGCCGGATCCAGCAATTTATTTGGAGACATTAAGAAGATTAAACTTGAAACCAGAAGAGGTAATAGCGATTGAAGACTCAACATATGGTATACAGGCTTGCATTGGTGCAAATATTCGTGTAATTGCCAAAGAAGATAATCGCTATGATTTCAATCAAGGCTTAGCGGATGAGATAGCAAGTGATATTTTGGATGCATATAACATTATTAAATATTGGAATTCAGAAGAAAATTAATTTTTTCATGTAAACGCTTGCATTATATTTTGATTACTGGTATACTTTGATTGTACAAATGGTATGCATTTACATACCACTCGCAAGCGGGCATAATCGAGTGGTAAAAATCAAGTGTACACAATTGGAAAAGAGGATGTATTGATGAGAAGATTTATTTTGGCATCACATGCTTATATGTCTAAAGGAATCAAAACTTCACTTGAATTAATTCTTGGAAAACAAGACAACTTATCCGTATATTGTGCATATGCTGAGGGCGAACCTTTCTTTAAGCCTTTGGTGATTCAAGAAGTTGAAGATCATCCTGAAGATGAATTTGTAATTATGACAGATCTATTGGGTGGTAGCGTAAACAACGAATTGTTGGAGCTAACGACTAAGGGGAATGTTCATTTAGTAACAGGAACAAACTTAATTTTGGCAATGTCAATCTTATTGACTTGTCGTGAATGTGATGATGTTGCAGCAGCAATCCGTACATGCGTTGAAGATGCTAAAACAGGTATCGTTTATTGCAACGATTCAGAAATTGACTCAGATTTAGATGAGTTGTAAGAAATGAAAGGAGAAAAATAATGATTAAATTACTTCGTATTGATCACCGTTTATTACATGGTCAGGTAGCTTTTAGTTGGAGTAAACAACTTGGTACAGATTGCATTTTGTTGGCTTGTGATACTTTGTTGAATGACAAATTGCGTATGTCAGCTATTAAAATGGCTAAACCTAGTGGCGTAAAGGTTGTAGCTAAAACAGTTGATGATGCGGTTGCAGCAATCAAATCTGGTGTTACAGATAAGTACAAATTGTTTATCGTAGTTGAAAGTGTTGAAGATGCTGATCGACTTGCAAGAGCGTTAGACATTAAGGAAATCAACCTTGGTGGTACAAAACCAACAGATGATCGTCACGTAATTTCAACAGCGGTTTATGTAAGTGATAACGATGAAAAGATCTTAAAAGATTTAATGGATGATGGATTTGATGTATTTACACAGATGGTTCCATCAGACAAACGTGTTAATACAAAAGATTTATTAAAATAAAAAATTTTAGAGGAGAAGAATAAGATGTTAGTTAAGACTTTATTAATTTTCTTGATCACGTTCTTCGCGGTTTCAGAATTCTTGTTGGGTACATCATTAATTCAAAGACCGCTAGTTTTAGGACCATTGGTAGGTCTAGCGTTTGGTCAATTAGAATTAGGAATTATTATGGGTGCTACTCTTGAGTTGGCGTTTATTGGTGCAGTTTCAATTGGTGCATACATACCTCCTGATATGATTTCAGGAACTATCTTAGGAACAGCTTTAGCAATCGAAGCTGGAGCAGGTCCTGAGACAGCGTTGGCATTAGGTTTACCAATTTCTACAGTTATGTTGGCATTGAACTCAGTATTAAGTGCTCCAATTATGTTGGTTTTCACTCACTTGATGGATAAAGATATTGAAGAAGGTAATATTGGAAAATTCAAATTCCACTATTTCTTCGGTGGTTATGCTTCATTCTTACCTCGTTTAGTAGTAATTCCATGTGCATTCTATTTTGGAAGTGAAGCTGTAGTTGGATTATTAAGTCAAATTCCAGAATGGTTACAAACAGGTATTAATATTTCAGGTGGAATTATTCCTGCATTAGGTTTTGCGATGTTAGCACAGATGATCATGGACAAAAAGATTGCTCCATTCTTCTTCATTGGTTTCTTTGCAGTTCAATATTTAAGTTTAAATACAACAGCAATCGCAATCTTCGCATTGGCTTATGTAGTCTTGATGTTCTTTAAAGAAAAAGATCAAAAAGGAAAAGTTGCAGTTGTTGAGGGAGGAGATGGCTTAGATGAGTTCTAATTACGAATACAAAGGCGTTATTACTAAAAGAGATTTAAGAAAAGTATTCTTACACGCCATTACAATGGAACATACGTGGAACTATGAACGTATGATGAATGATGGATATCTATATTCAATGCTTCCAGCATTACAAAAAATCTATACAAATCCAGAAGATCTTAAAGAAGCATGTAAACGTCACTTAGAGTTCTTCAATACAACTCCACAATGTATTACATTGCCATTGGGTATTACTGTTGCGATGGAAGAACAACGTGCAAATGACATGGAAAACTTTGACACAACTTCTATTTCAAGTGTTAAGACAGCTATCATGGGTCCATTAGCAGGTATTGGTGATAGTTTTATTTGGGGAACATTAAGAATTTTAGCTACTGGTGTAGGTACTTCATTAGCATTACAAGGAAGTATCTTAGGACCAATCTTATTCTTATTGGTTTTCAACGTACCTAGCTTTATCTTACGTTACGTATTGGTATATGCAGGTTACAAATTTGGTTCAGACTTCATTACTTCTGCAGAAGAATCTGGTGTAATGGATCTAATTAGTAAAGCAGCAAGTATCTTAGGTTTAACAGTTGCAGGTGCTATGACTGCAGAAATGGTTTATATGACAGTTCCAATTGCGATTGGTAGTGGTGAATCAGCTACAACAGTTCAGGCTATTATTGATGGAATCATCCCAGGATTATTACCATTATTATTAACTGGATTCGTATATATGTTGTTAAATAAGAAAGTTAAACCACTAGTAATTATGTTTGCGATGATGGCACTTTGTATTGTTTGTGCATTCTTTGGCATTTTGGCATAATTAACATAATATATATAGGGTTGAAAAGACTTTTTTCAACCCTTTAATTTCTGATGAGGATAAATAAATGAAAAATTTCAAAAATCGATTATGCGGAATGAACAGTCATTATAGATTTTATTCTTTTGAACGTTTTTTTCAGGAAATGAATCGTTTAGGTATTAAAAATGTAGAGATTTGGACGGGTCCTATGCATTTCTATGTGGACTACAATAAAAATCAGAGTGTAGAACAGCTTAAGGAATACGCAAAAAAATATGATGTAAAAATCATTGGTATTTGTCCAGAACAAACAAATCCAAAGCCAAACAATGTGGCAAGTCCAACACGTCAAGAAGATGTATATGCATATTATTGTCGAATGGTGGATATCGCAAAAGAAGTCAATGCACAACATATATTAATCACAACAGGCTGGGCTTATTATGATGAGTCAAAAGAAGATGCATGGAATCGTTCGGTTGAAATGATGCGTAAGGTTTGTGATTATGCAAAGGCAAATGATATTTTGGTAGCAATCGAAGCTTTACAACCAGATGAGTCTGTTCTTGTGAATAGTGTAGAACAATTAAAGGCATATTTGGATGCGGTAAATCATCCACAGTTAAAGGTATGTATTGATTTTGGTGCAATGGCACGAGTCAATAATACAATTCAAGATTATTTTGATGCATTTGGAAAAGATGTGATCCATACACACTTTGTGGATGGAAAGCCAACAGGTCATTTGGCATGGTCGGATGGAACAAGAGATCTAAAACAAGATTTTCTTGATTTAGAGGCCAATGGATACCATGGATATCTGTCAATGGAAAGTGCAAATTCTAGATATTATGAAAAGCCTTGGACAGCTGAAGAAAAGACGATAAGTGCTTTTGACAAGTTGGAATTGAATAAATGATAACAGGGATTTAAATAAAAAATGATATAATATATTGAGTGTGTGAGGAGGTTTTTATGAAGGCTATTACAAGAGATATTTATATAGCGGATGAGATTCGTTATAAGATTGAGATAGGTGAATTTAAACCTCATGACAAATTACCTAGCGAAAGACAGTTTTGTGAAATATTTAATTGTCAGCGTGCAACTGTGCGTTTGGCCTTAGAGAGTTTGCTCGATGAGGGTTGGATTTATTGCGTTGAAAGATCGGGTTATTATGTATCGCAACCACGCATTATGGAAACGTTAAATGTCGTTTCAAGTATGAGTGGGCGTATTGAAAATATGGGCAAAAAGATGCATCGTAAAGTGGTTTTTCTAAGAGTTATTGAAAGTAATAAAAAATTAATTAAGAAAATGGGTGTTGCGTTAGGAACAAAATTAATTGAATTTGAAAGAGTTCGCTATTTAGATGAAGAAGCTATTTCTTTGGAGACAGCTTATTTTGAAGCTGAACAATTTTCAGGATTATTAGATAAAGATTTAGAGAATAATTCATTGTTTTCAGTCTTAGAAAAATATTATGATGTAAAATTTACGCATGGGGAGCAGGAAATTCTTGTGGTAAACGCAAATCCAACTGAAAGTAAATATTTGGGTGTGGAAGAAAACAGTCCTTTAGTATTGCGAAGAGGGCTTTTGTATACAGATGATAATCAATATAAGAGTTATCATGAGTCTGTGATGCGAATGAATCGATTTATTTATGCGGATGAGGAGAATTGATTATGGATTTACGTATACCTTTATATTTACAATTAAAAAATACATTATTGAATCGTATTGATAATGGAGAATTGTTGCCAGGTGAGCGTTTGGAGTCTGAAAGAGACTTGGCTGAAAAATATGGTGTGAATAGACAAACAGTGCGTTCTGCACTGAATGTGTTGATTGAGGATGGTGTGTTGGTCAAGGTTCCTTATAAAGGAACGTTTGTCGCAAAACAAATTGTAAAACCGGCTTGGGGAGACTATGATGCGGTAAATGAGCATCGTGGTTTTAGTAGTTTTTTAAAGGCGCAAGGTTTTTCAATTCACAGTAAGGTTATTGTTGCTGAAAAGATCGAGCCGACAACTTCGATTCGTGCACATTTGAAATTAGAAGAAGGAGAAGACGTTTATTGTTTAGAGCGTGTTCGTTATTATAATGATGAACCTTTTTCTGTGGAAATTGCCTATATACCCTATAAGTATGTAGAGGGCATTGAAGACTATGATTTTTCAAAAGTGTCATTATATGATTTTATGGCAAAGAATAATCATGATCCTTGTGAATTCCATCGTTCATTAATCGTACAATTTCCAGATGATCGTATCTCAAAACTTTTGGGAAATCTAGTAGAACCTGTATTTAGATTTCAATATATTGGTTTTGATAAGGAGAAAAATGTCGTGGAATATACACATAGTTATATTCGTAGTGACAAATCCACATATCGATTTAGAATATAATTTCACGAAGGAAAGAATATGGAACAATTAGAAACAATGGAATATTATATTTTGCAGACGCAGGATATTTTAAATTCAGTATATAAAAATAAAAAGCAGACGGATAAATTGGCTCAGGTTTATATGGATGGAAACTATAAAAATATTAAGATCATAGCTTCTGGTTCGAGTGGAAATGGGTCTTGGTGTGCTAAATATATTATGGAAAAATATTTAGGTGTAGATGTCACTGTAATAAATCCATATACATTCGCATACTATCCAGTATTATGTGAAGATGACTTTGTGTTTGTCGTTTCACAGAGTGGATATAGTAAAAATGCATTAGATGCATTGGATATATTAAAAAAATTAGATCGTAAAACAATCGCGTTAACAGGGGATTTAAAGAGTGATATTAAAGATCATGCTGAAGTTGTGATTGATTATGTAGACGAAGAAAAGGAGGGGTATGTTACTAAGGGTGTAACAACACTTGCCTTATTCTTAATAAAACTTACGTTTGCAATTTTAGAAAAACAAGGAAAAATGGTTGATACAGCTTGGCTTGATGCATATTGTGAAAGTTATGCTTCTATGCAAAAGGAAAATTTTGTGCGTGAAGAAGCTTTCTTAGAAAAGTTTAAAAAGAATTTCTTATCTATGGAAAATATGTATGCAGCTGGTTGTGGTCCTTGTGAAGGTGTAGCTAAAGAGGCAGCGCTAAAGATTGGTGAAACTGTGAAGGTTGTTTCTTGTGCATATGAATTAGAAGAATATATTCATGGACCGAATTTGCAACTTTCTCCAAAGCACAATGTATTTATCATTGATGCACAAGATGAAACTTCAGATCGTTCATACCAAATCTATAGAGCATCTCGTGCTGTGTCAGATCGTGTATATTACATCACAAATAAAGCATATGATGATGATCATGTATTAACGTTACTAAATCCTTGTGCAGATACTGTATCCTTAACGTATCTTCAAGTATTCCAATTATTCGCATATAGAATTAGTAAAGAATTAAGATCTATTCCTAAACATCCGTTGTTTGAGGAATTTAAAAAGATTGTTAATTCTAAAACAATCACATACGAAGATTAGTTTAATTAGCCTTTCGACTTACTCGGAAGGCTTTCGTCTTGTGAGTAAGACAAAAATATATGAATATTGTCTTGTTCATAAGACAAAAAAGCATTAATATTGTCTTGTACGTAAGACAATATCTGCATATGATAAGATAATGAAGGTTGATGTATATGAATCGAGATGTTTTGAAACAAATAATAATAGATCAAAAGGAGATGTATCTTGGTAATCCATTGATTTCTAGGGATTATGATTTAGAAGAAAATGTAAATTATTGTTTTGTTGGTATTCGAAGAACGGGAAAATCATATATGATGTATCAACAGATTCACGATTTAATGAATGATGGAATTTCATCGTCACAAATTGTATATGTGAACTTCGAGGATGAGCGTTTATTGGAGATTAGTGCGGATGATTTAAATACAATATTAGAGCTTGGTATTGAATTTTCTGGCTCGAAAGGGAAACCATACTTATTTTTAGATGAGATTCAGAATGTTGATGGATGGGAAAAATTTGTTCGTAGAGTTGCGGACATGAAGTATCGAATCAATATCACAGGAAGTAATAGTAAAATGTTAAGCAAAGAAATAGCTTCTACTTTAGGTGGAAGATTCATGATTGTGAATGTATTTCCATATTCATTTAAGGAATATTTGAGTGCAAATCATATTGAGAACGTACGGCTTGATCAAATAGGTACAAAAAAGCGTGCAGATATTGTAAGTCAATATGAACAGTATGTGACTTATGGAGCTTTTCCTGAATTGGTGGATATTAAAAATAAAAGACCATTTTTAAATAATATTTATCAAACTGTTTATTTACAGGATATTATTACAAGAAACAAAATTACAAATGATTTTGCGGTTCGATTAATTTTAAAGAAGATTGCTGAGTCTGTAACGAAAGCTTTGTCTTTTAATCGGTTAACGAATATAGTGAAAAGTGCTGGTATTTCTATTGGTAAACAAACGGTAATCAATTATGTAGGACATATGTTAGATTCATATTTAATATTTTCACTACAGAACTATGCATCAAAAAAAACATCACCAAAGTATTATTTCATGGATACTGGACTGTTGGGGTTGATGTTGTTAGATTGCAGAACAACTCAATTGGAAAATTTGGTTGCGGTTGAGCTGATTCGAAGATATGGATTTGAAAATGTGTATTTCTTTGAAAATAATATCGAAGTAGATTTTTATGTTCCAAGTGAAAATTTGGCAATACAGGTGAGTATGCAAGTGTTAGAGGATGTAGATACCTTAGAACGTGAAACGAAGGCGTTTGTGAAATTGAATCAATTTATCCCAGATACAAAGTGTCTTCTTGTTACAAATAGTGAGGAAACTATATTAAAATGTGATGATATTGAGATTGATATGATTCCTGCATGGAAGTGGTTGTTAGATTAGAAAAGGAGATTGACATGTGAGTCGATCTCCTTTAATCCTTCATTGTGATATATTCATAGGTTGGTGTGAAGTTTTGGCTGTCTTGAAGCTTATAGTACTGCATAAAAATGCGTGTCATAATATTTGGAATTTCTGCTTCTGTTGGTTGGGATAGAATGATCAAATATTGCATGGCACTGTAGCGTGTACAAACATCGACTTTTCGAATGTTTTTGTGGATGGCTTCACCCATATGTGTTAAGGCTTCTTCAATTTTTTCAATATATGGAAGTGTGTCTTCTACCGTTTCCATAGTGACCATCACCAAATAACAACAAGAATGATTTCGAACCATTAATTGATGTATGTACTCATAGTGTCGAGTGAATTCTCTAAAGTCTAGACTTAAAGCGCCTGTATAGCTTCCACTTGTTTGTAGGGATTTGGCAATTTGTTTTAGGTCTGCCGTATTATTGGATGTGTTTTTATGTTGAATTTGATTGTAGAAAGAATAGTTGTTTTTACCATTTTGTTTCACATAATATAAGGCTTTGTCTGCTTTTGAACAAGCATCTTCAAAATTATCATTTTTTGTAGTCATGAGCATACCTGCAGAGAGTGTCGCAAAATGAATTTCATCATCGTTTTCTACGATACCTTTGAATTGTTCGATTACTTGAGCCAGAATCTTTTCGGCTTGTTCTGAATTTACTTTTGGTAAGAATAGTAGAAATTCATCTCCGCCCATTCTGCATGTGATTTTATCTAATGGAATGTCTAATAATAGTTTTCCTAAGCTTTGTAAGGCTCTATCTCCCGCTTTATGTCCATAGACATCATTGATTTTTTTAAGATTATCCATATCTAAAAAGATAAGGCATCCCGTTGTTTTTTGCATCGCAATCGCTATATACTTTTGGCCTACACTACGTACAGGAAGACCTGTAAGATAGTCGTGGTTCTTTGTTTCTTCCTGATTTTTAATAGTCGATACAACGTCGGATATAAATTTATCGATTGTATTTTCTTGAACCGGAATACTTTCGTGTTCTAAGTTAAATAAAGATTCATCGTCCATGAGTTTAAGAAAGATTTTGGTGATTTCAGGATCAAATTGTATACCTGCATTTTTTTCGATTTCTTCTTTGATTTGATTAAAACTAAGCGCATTACGATAGATTCTTTTTGAATTCATAGCATCATAACTATCGCAAAGCGCAATAATACGAGCTTGAATTGGAATTTCATTACCTTTTAGTCCATCTGGATAGCCAGTACCATCATAGTGTTCATGATGACTTCTTGTCACTTCACCTAAGTGAGGTATGATTGTGATGTCTTTTAGAATGTCTTGTCCAATAATCGTATGTTGTTTGATTAAACTAAATTCATCTTCTGTTAATTGGCCAGGCTTATTTAAGATTTGGTCTGGAATACCAATCTTTCCAATGTCGTGTAAATAAGCACAGCTCTTAATGTTTTCAATTTCTTGATCTGTCCAACCAAGACTTTTGGCGACAAGTGCTGCATATTGAGCTACACGTCTTGAATGGCCACGTGTATATTCATCTTTAGCTTCAATCGTTGTAGATAGAGACTGCATCATTTGAAGCGTTATTTTTTTGTTTTCTTTCTTTTCAATATCCAATTCCTTTTGGTGACGCGTCTGTTCAATAAGTTGAATTCTATGGATGGTACGAACAATGTTTGTGAGTAGTAATACAATCATGCCGATACCGATAAAGATGCCGGAAATCATGGCAACAAAATAGACGGATATACTTTCAATGGCTATGCAGACTAAGACTAAAAAGAGTCCGAAAAGTAAGAAGTAGTCTGAGCGGGAATGACTGTATTTGCGTATGTATTGGCATAAATGAATAAATACCAAGATAAATACACAGATCAGAATGCATTGTGCAACAGGCAATGTTTCAATGTAGTCTTTGACTTTAGCTAAATATAGGATGGATGAAACCGCAAAGTTTAAAAGGGCAATGCACCCAATATATTTATAGAGCTTTCGATGCTTTCCATTTTGGATGCTGTCGGCATAGAACAGTAGTGGCAACGGACTAAGCATGATCATCACAAAACATAGGGATGCTAAAGAAGATGCATTTGGTATTAGAATCTGGCGAATCTTGGATTCTCCAAGCATCCAAGTAGCGCCCATGACCATACACCAGCCTAAATATTCCATGCTGAAAGTGGTGTGATAAGTAAATTTTAGGGCTGAACCAAAGATAATGGATGTAATACCGGCAAATAAAATGAAGAAGGCAATGAATGTGGATATTCCATAATCGTTATATATATAGCCAGATTTCAGCTTGACTTCCACAATAAATTTCGTTGACAACACCTGAATAGTTAGAAGTATAAGTTGTTAGTTCAATGCGTAGTGTTTTTCCTGCATCCCTATAGGTTGTGGGACAAAATATGTATCGACTGGCCGAATTCTTACCGGCAAGGCGCGTATCTTTTGTAGAATATTCTGTACGTAATTCATCACCTACATAGAATTTAACATCTTGTAAAGAGGAGCGAATCGCAAATGAAGTTGCATCATAATCTTCAGAAAGCGTTGTACTTAAGATCATGGTATGACCGGGTTTTATTTCATAGTTTCCTGGAAGATTTATTTTTTGTTTGGAACCATCTTCTTTTTCCCAATAAAAAGTTCCTGTATAGACTGGGGATTGGGATTGAACATCATTTCCTTGTTCATTTGCACCAAAGAATTGCATACAAAGAAACCATCCTAAAATGGCAATCATTAAGATATAGAAGAATACTTTTATTCCTTGTAGGTTATATTTTTGTGTACGCATTCTTAACCCCTTCTTCCCTAAAGAGAGTATCCCTTTTTTTTAGAGGTGTGTCAATGATTTTGTTGACAAACCCAGTCATGAGTAATAGAACGTAATCGTTCTAAATAGAACAATAAGGAGAATGCATATGCACTTTTGGGATGAACATAAAACAATAACGAGATATTATGAGATGAAAATGTCGGGGGTTTGTGAAAAATACAATTTAAGACAGATGGAATATGACATCTTAATGTTTCTTTACAATAATCCGGAATATAACACGGCGGCGGATATTGTTCGTATTCGTAAGTCAACAAAGTCTCATGTTTCAACTTCACTTAAAGTATTAGAAGATCGTGGTTTGATTGAAAGAAGAGTGGATCCTGCAAACAAAAAGCGTGTCACACTTCATTTGCTTCAATTGGCCAATGAAGTGATTGAGGATGGCAAGTGGGCTCAAAAGGAGTTTGCGCAAGATATGTTTGATGGTCTTAGTGAAGAAGAAATCAGATCTTTTATGAATGTTTTTCAAAAGGTGTATGACAATGCAGAAAGGATGATTTCAATTGAAAAAAATGCCGGATTTAATGGAAGCAATTTTTGATGCATGTTATTTGATTTTTGACTTAATTGCCGGAATCTTATTCTTTGTATATTCAAAAGGAAATCCATTATTTATTTCATATGGCGTATTAACATTAACATTGTGTGGTGGAGATGCATTCCACTTGGTTCCTCGTATTAAAAGAGCTGTATATGGAACAAATGACAAAATCAAAAGACAACTTGGTATTGGATTGCAGGTATCTTCAATCACAATGACAGTATTCTATATTATCTTATTGTTTATCTGGAAATTAACTTTCCCAACGCTTACAGCTCCAGCATGGATTGAAGCTATGATTTGGATTTCAGCTATTATTCGTATCGTAGTATGTTTCTTGCCACAAAACAATTGGACGAGTGAAGAAGGAAATAGGAAGTTGTCTTTAATTCGTAATGCTGTATTTGCCGTAACTGGAATTGGTGTAATTCTTCTTTATGCGATTTCAGGGAATATGTATGATTTACACTTAAACCGTATGGTTGCAGCTATTATTATTTCGTTTGGTTGCTACATCCCAGTTACATTGTGGTCTAAGAAAAAGCCAATGATTGGATTGTTGATGATTCCTAAGACTTGTGCTTATATGTGGGTCATTGTGATGGGATTGCAATTATTATTTTAGAATTTCTTCAAGAGAACGCCTACTCGACGTTCTCTTTCTATATAAATTTATGGATTTAGAGCATCTAATTCAATGAAAATAGGTTATTTTAGATCAAATAGGAACTATCGTTACAAACGTATTGGAATTCACAATATTTTCAAATTGGACATTTATAATAGGAATTGGCTACTGGATGTAGTAACGGTGAACCCTCTGAATAAAAAGGATGATATCTTGAGTTCTCAAAGATTCCGATTTTGTAGGAGGACGTGTTTTATGTATATTTATCTGTACATTGATGTTGCCATGAGTTTAATGGCACTAGTAGAAATACTTAGAATTACATTATTGATTATAGAAAAATGTAAAAAACACTAGTTCACCTGACCAAAGAATGAAACTAGTGTCTTTACATTAGATAAATTCAGAGGAACCACTGTATCCAGTAGTCTTTCTGTATGATTATTAAACAATTGATATATATAAAAGTCAAGTTGAATCCTATCTAATTCAATGAAAATTAGTCGTTTTAGATGAAGTAGGAACAATCGCAACAAATTTACTGGAACGGTAGTTCGACAGTTGTAAAATCGTAAATATCCCAAATGTCGCTTATGTAGCGCTTTTTTTATGTCAAATTATCTTTTTATTTTGTTGTACGGATGTTGTACGGCGTTGTAATATGTGATATAATAGTTCTATATAAGGAGTCTTCCCCATGAAACTTAACTACGACAGAAAATCTAAAGATCCTACCTACTTCATTCAGGTTGGGATTCGCAATGGTAAAAAGGTTACCACAAAGAATGTTGAACGTATTGGTAAACATTCAGAATTATTAAAGATTACAGATGATCCTTTAGAATATGCCAAACAAAGAGTTAAGGAATATAACGAAAATATAAAGAACAGTAAAGTTGAATATAATATCACTGTTAATTTTGATGACAAGGTCATCAATCAAGGAGATACTGTTTCTAAATCCACTTGTAAGAATACTGGCTATTTCTATTTGAAAGAACTTTATTCATCTCTTGGAATCTCTGATTTCTTTGATAAAGTATGCAGCGGACGTAAAATAGCTTTCAATCCTAATATGATAAATATGGTTCTTACTTTTTCTCGGATTCTTGATCCAGGAAGCAAGATGCATACTTTAAAGAATCTTACTGGTTTCTACGGTGATTTTGATTTCTCACACCAGGATATCCTTCGCTTCATGGATATACTGGAAGAAAATTATGATGAGTATCTTTCTCATTTATTTGAATCAAGTAATAAAGTAATCAAAAGGAATACGAATGTATGTTATTTTGACTGCACTAATTTCTATTTTGAAAAAGAATCAGAAGATGAAGACGTCTATGATGAAATCACAGGTGAACTGATCAAAGGACTTTTAAAATATGGTGTATCTAAAGAACATCGTCCAAATCCAATCGTTCAGATGGGACTTTTCATGGATGCCGATGGAATTCCTTTAAGTATGTGTATCAATCCAGGAAGTGACAATGAGTCCCTTTGTGCTGTTCCAGCTGAAAAGAAGATGCTTAAAATGTTTGAGAACAAGGATATCATCTACTGTTCAGATGCCGGACTAGGCTATAATGACACAAGATTATTTAATGACTTTGGTGGAAGAAAGTTTGTAGTAACACAATCCATCAAGAAATTGAACAGTATTCTAAAACAGGCCGTGTTCAATGATTACGATTACCGTTTTTCTCAGGATGGAAAACCTGCATCTTTAGAAACAATGAAGACATTTGATCGCACATTAAAAGAAAACAGAAAGTATTACGATGGATACATTTATAAATCTATACCAGTTGATAAGCTTGTGGACTTAGGTCTATTCGAAGTCAAACAATACAAGAACGGAAAAACAAAGAAGGTAAAATCAAAAGGAAATCTAAAACAACGAATTATCGTAACCTATTCAAGAAAGATGGCCGAATACCAGAAAACAGTACGAAACAGACAGATCGAGCGTGCTAAAAAAATACTGGCCAACATGGATCCTGACAACTTCAAAAAAGGACCAAACGATGTGACCAGATTTATTAAGAGTGATAAAGAAAAGAAGAATTACTATTTAGATGAGGCTCGTATTGAAGAAGAAGCTAAATATGATGGATTCTACGCTGTTGCCACAAATATATTTGATATGAAGGAAACAGAAGTTTTGGATATCCAGTCAAGAAGATATAAAATCGAAGATTGTTTCCGTGTCTTGAAAACAAATTTCAGCTCAAGACCCGTATATCATCGCAAAGAAAACAGAATAAAAGCTCATTTCCTTATCTGTTACACAGCCTTATTGATCTATCGCTTACTCGAAGTCAAATTAGACAGAAATAAAACTCATTTCACAACAGAACAGATCATCGAAACATTGCAGAACATGAATGTGGTTAACTGCTCCGATATGTACTACCAGGCCTGTTACACAGGCTCAGATGTACTGGATTCACTTGAACAACTGTTCGATTTAAAACTGAGCCGAAAATACTATCAACCAAAAACATTAAATAAATTTAAAAAAATCTGAAAAATAAAATTCCCATACAACATTTCATAAAAGTAAAAAATGAGCGTAAAGCCTTTAAACTAAAGGTTTGCGCTCATTGTTGCGTTATATAACTGTCGAAAACGGGATTATAGCATAGCGCTTTCAAAATAAAATAAACATTTTAGTAATGCTTTTGTCATTTTTAACAAATTAGTAATATTTGCACTTTTTAATTGACTTTATGTTAAAAAGAAGAAAAAAAGTTAAGCATACTGTATAATAAAATCAGTTAAGGAGGACATATAATGCCTAAACAAAATCCATTATTAAACATTGTAAAAAAGCAAAAAGAAGGTAAAGCCGTAGCAATCTATTCATGCTGCTCAAGTAATGCATTCGTAATTGAAGCTGCGATGGAAACCGCAAAAAAACAAGATTCATGTGTTTTAATTGAATCAACAGCAAACCAAGTAGACCAAAATGGTGGTTACTCTGGAATGACACCTCAAGATTTCTTCAACTTCTGCCATGAAAAAGCAAAAGAAGCTGGATTATCTAGTGATCGTATTTTCTTAGGTGGTGATCACTTAGGGCCATTAACAGTTTCAAACAAACCAGAAGCTGAAGCGATGGAATACGCAAAAACATTAGTTCACGACTATGTACGTGCTGGATTTACTAAAATTCATATTGATACAAGTATGAAGGTTGCAGATGATGATCCAAACACTCGGTTAAGTGATGAAACTATCGCTCGTCGTGGAGCTACTTTAGCTAAAGTATGTGAAGAAGCTTATCAAGAATTACTTCAAGAAAATCCAGAAGCAATTCACCCAGTATACATTGTAGGTAGTGAAGTTCCAATTCCAGGTGGAGCACAAGAAGAAAATGCGGGTATGCAAGTCACAAAACCTGAAGATTTCAAGAGTACAGTAGCTACATTTGAAAAAGCATTTAATGACATGGGAATCGCAAATGCATGGAACCATGTAATTGCAGCTGTAGTTCAACCTGGTGTTGAAGAAAAAGATGCTGGATGTGAAGAATATGATAGAGAACGAGCAAAAGATTTAATGGCAAGCATTAAAGATTTTGACAAATTAGTATTTGAAGGACACTCAACAGACTATCAAACTAAATTCAAATTACGTGAATTAGTAGAAGATGGTGTAGGAATTTTAAAAGTTGGTCCAGGACTTACTTATGCCGCTCGTGAAGGAATCTTCTCATTATGCATGATTGAAGAAGAATTAGCTGCTGTTTACGGATTTGAAACAAGCCACTTCCGTGAAGAATTAGACAAAGCTATGTTGGCAAACCCAGGTAAATGGGCACCATATTATCATGGAACGGAAAATGAAATCGCATTTAAACGTAAATATTCATTCTCTGATCGTTGCCGTTATTATTTACCTCAAGAAAATGTCAAAAATGCTTTAGCTAAATTATTGGCAAACTTAAAAGAACACCCAGTACCATTACCATTGCTAAGTCAATATATGCCTTTCCAATATACATTGGTACGTGAAGGTAAATTGAACAACACACCTGAAGATTTAATTAAAGCTCGCGTTATGTATACGATTGAAGAGTACACTTACGCAAGTCACCAAGAAGAATTAGTTCGTTAATATCAATGTGCGCATCTTAAAGATGCGCATTTTTTTATGCAACAAAAAAAAGGTTCAACCGAACCTTTTACTTACTCTTTCTTGAAATTAATTCTTTTGCATGATATAACGCAAAGATCAATGCTAATGCACTAATCACATAATTCAAATATAACATCCAACCTGTGTAGCGTTCATTTAGTGCATTTAGTACAATCAATACAGATAAAGCGATTAATAAAACCATTTTTAAAATCACTTTATTTGTTTCTAATGTTTTAATTGAAGCTTCACTCTTCATTTTTTCATTACACTTAAAGTTTTCAATACGAGGTAAAGTTGCTAAGAACTTTCTAAATCTAAATTCTAAGAAAGCATATACACCAACACCTGCTAAAACACATAACCAGATAGGCATATTAAACATCAATATCAAGATAAATCCAATTAGTCCCATCACAAAGCGCATACTAAATTGTTTATATCTTTCTTCATTGTTTGCCAAGATATATCCTGTTTTTGAGAATACATCATAATAAACAGCTCTTCCACGATCATCTTTATAAACATGCCAACCAGATACATTACCCTTTAAATCTGTTTGTTGTTTTTGTCTTGTCTTTCTTCCTTGTGCCATAATATCTCCTTACCACTCAACTACTTCTTCGAGTTCTTCTTTTTTAAGATTTTGTCGTTTTTCTTCCTCTTTAAAATCAACATAATCCGTATATGGTGTCAAGCAACCATTATCCTGAGGTTGATCATGACCATCCATGCGCACCATTATTTTGTCAAGAATATCTGTTTGTGTCAACTTTTCTCCAACTTTTGAAGCTTTCATAAAAGTAGGAGTACGCCCAATCTCCATAAACATCGTTTCCAATTCTGCATAATCCGCTTTATGCACACCTTCCGTAAAATATTCCAATTCTTGTAGCATCATTTTGCAGAAAGTTTTCACATCACGCATATCAACATTGCCTCTAAAAATAATGAAAACCTTATGATCATTTGTCACTTTTAATGGTTGAGACATTGTAAATTTATTCTGGATTGCTTTATAAGCTTCTTCTCTTGTCTCATCCATATATTCTAAATAATAAGGTTTATCCTCTAATTCCTTATTATTATATATATTAAAATAAATTGTATTATAAATTCCACAATGTCTAAAAATTGTTCCTTTAACACTTGTTGCATAAAGAACTGGATATTTTTTATCAGCCATAATTTGTACCTCCTTAATTTCATTTTTAAACCATTAAATTATAATATTTAATAACCTAAAAATAAAATTAAAGGTTGTAAGGATATAATCCGTTACAACCTTATATTTGAGAGAAAATATTCTAACTTCGTTAGATTAGCCTACTAGATAACTGTCCAAGGAACTGGTACTAGAGGTGTGTATCCACCAGCCCAGATACCGAATGCAGCACCAACAATACCGATTACTAAGAATAATGCGATACATTTTACTGGAGTCCAGTTTTTCTTCTTAATCAATACATAGCACATCATAGTGAATGCGAATGCGATTAAGCAAGGTAAAATCATATTTAAGTAGTTTTGGATAACAATTGGATCACCTTCACCGTTAGCGATTGAGATACCTAATTTTGTTCCTCCACCATAGTTAGAAATCAAAGCACCAACAACGAATACACCTAATACACTAGCAGCGTGAGTGAATGCTTTAGCGTTAGCAGTCATCATCTTAACAGCAGTTAAACCTAAGTTGTATGACCAGTACATTAAAGCATAACGTAATACCATTTCAACACCGAATGCGATAACGAAGTATAAGATTGGTCCCATGATACTTCCATCAATAGCCATGTTTGCAGTTAAACCAGCAGTGATAGGAATTAATGTATACCAGAACAATGCATCACCAATACCACCTAATGGAGCAGCAGTTGAGATACGTACGGAACGAATTGTCTGAATATCTGTTTTTTGTTGTTCCATTGATAATACGATACCCATAACGAATGTTACGAAGAATGGGTGAGTATTAAGGAAATCCATGTTGTGAGTCATAGATGCAGCTAAGTCATCTTTATTAGTGTGGATTTTTTCCAAACCTGGTAACAAAGCCCATAACCAACCAGCAGATTGCATACGTTCGTAGTTGAACGCAGCCTGTAATTGGCAAGAACGCCATACCATTTTATTTAAAGTTTGATTATCTAATCTTGCAGCAGGAGTAGTATCCTTGTAAGAAGTCATTGCATTAGATTCCATCACTTACACCTCCCTGCGCAGCTTTTGTTTCAATAGAAGTAATCTTGAAGTCTAATAATGCGATTGCAACACCGATGAATGCAACTAAGATCAAGCAAGCAGAAGCAGTAGCTTCAACGTTACCAAATAGTAATGCAGTTGCAAAACCACCTAGTAACCATCCCCACAAGTCGTTAGAAAGCATAATCTTTAACAATACAGCGAAACCTACGAAACGCATCATTCCACCGGCAGCACTTAAACCACCCATGAACCAGCTTGCATTTTCACTTAAGCTTTGTAAAGCACCAGAAGCAGCAGTTCCACCAACATATGCTAAAATAGCGATTACAGCAAATAAAGTACCTAAGATAGCCATAGAAGTATTACATACAGCTGTAATTCCTTTAGGATTAGCTTCATTAGCAGCTTTATCAGCTTTAGCCATTAAACCAGACATAATTGTAAATGTTAATGTTACAACGTATTGTCCGAATGTAGCGAAAATCATACAAGCTCCTAAAGCAGCATTAATATCCATTTTTGCTTTAACAGCGAAAATCATAGCAACAACTGATCCTAATACAGCGTTAGGAGGCTGTGCTCCACCAACTGGCATGTTACCAACCATCATTAACTCATATGTACCACCAACAACTAAGCCAGTGTTTACATCACCTAAGATTGCACCAATAATTGGACAAGCAATGATAGGACGATAAACGATTTCAGTTAATGAGAATTGGTCGATGGCAAAGAAGAATGTTACAATTGCCAATAACACAATTTCTACAATATTCATTTTTCATTTTCTCCTTTTTTGGATTAACTCCAAAGTTTATTAATATCTTCAGGTGCGATGTCAGGTACACGTTGAATTTCTAATTCAACACCTAATTCTTGCAATTTCTTGAATGCAGCAACATCATCGTCATTTACAGCTACTGTAGTAGCGACTTGACGTTTACCTTCAGACATGTGCATGTTTCCAATATTACATTTTTTAATTGGAACACCACCCTCAACTAGACGTAATACATCTTGAGGTGTTTCACAAATGATGAAGATCTTTTGAGCAGGGCTTGCTTTTCCAATAATGTCGATTGTCTTCTGAATTGAGAAGTAACGAGTCTGAGCATAAGCTGGAGCAGCCATGTTCATCAAACCTTGACGGAATTCATCTTTTGCGACAGCGTCATTTGCAACTAATAATAAGTTAGCTCCTAGAACTCCACTCCATTGAGTTGCAACTTGACCGTGAATCAAACGATTGTCGATTCTTGTTAATAAGATATTTGGCATATTCTCTCTCCTTCCTGATAGCGCTTTCTTCTTTAAAGAATAACTATCTTGACTATATTATACATTTTCTATTCATAATTTCTTTACACATTTTAAGAAATTGTTTGCACTTTTTAGTAATTTTTTATTTTTTATCACTAACAATTATAAAAATTGGCAAAAAAATAACATAATTATCACAAAATCGGTTTAAAAATCCATTTTGAAAACCTTTTCACAAAATAAAAGAACATGCTAATTAGCATGTCCCTTCTTTAAACTCTTTTTTTGCTTTTTCTAACCTTTCTGGTTTAACAATCAAATCTAAACCAATTAACGCAATCGCTGTAGCCGCTGTTACTAATCCAGCTTTTCCATCCTCACTAATTGTTGCAGCTGCCATTTCTTTAGAATGACCAGCCACAGTACAATCGGCAATTTTAATCGTTCCCTGAATTGTAGGGCAAACATAACTTACACTTCCTACATCTGTGGAACCACATGGAACTTCATCTACTGGATTAATCTGTTCTACACCTAGTTCTTTATATTTTTCTGTCAACATATCCGCTAAAGTATAGTTGATCTTTGTATCTTCATAAGGACACTCATACATACTTGTTTTATATGTTGTTTGACTTGCAATACAAGAACCCTTTACACAATCTTCAGCACGAGTTGCAATTTCTTTACAATAAGCCATTGTAGGTGCCCTAAAATAATACTCCATACTTGCATAAGCAGGAATTACATTGGCAGCTAAACCACCATCACGAATAATTCCATGAATATATGATCCAGGCGTTACAAATTGACGTAACATTGAAATCTGTGTATATGTGCTAATCGCTGCATCTAATGCACTATGACCCTCTTGAGGACGACATCCATGCGCATTCTTACCAAAGAATTCATATTTGATAGGTAAAATAGCCAATGATCTTGATCCAACTCCATTTTCAGTACTTGGATGTACCATTAAAGCGGCATCAACATCATCAAAGACACCAGCTTCACTCATTTTGACTTTACCACCAAAATTCTCTTCACCAGGCGTTCCCACAACACGAACGGTTCCACCAATTTCATCAATAACACTCTTCAAGGCTTCACCAGCCGCAATACCAATACCAGCAATTAAGTTATGGCCACATCCATGTCCAACTTCTGGTAGTGCATCATATTCACACATATAGGCAATCGTTGGTCCTTCTTTACCTGATTTATATTCAGCCACAAAATCTGTATCAACCACTACGCTAGACTTTACATCAAAACCTGCATCTTTCAAATATTTGACCAATACCTTTTGTGTTTCATATTCCTTAAAACCTGTTTCTGGATTATCGTATAGTGTTTTTACAATATCCATATATGCATCTAAATGTGCTTGAATAGATGCCTCAATTTTTCCTTTATAATCCATATAAGATACCTCCATTTGTGAAAATATCATACCGCATTTTCAAACATTTGAAAAGTTATTACAAAAGAAAAAGCCAGGCAAAAGCCTAGCTTAATTATTAGATACCATCTGATAAATCGTCGTTTTGTTGAATGTGTTGGAATACATAACGCATAACTTGGTCTTTTCCAACATTGCATGCAGATTCAGCTAAAGCATGTACATCTTCTGAGAAAGTACGAGTCAAGTTGATTTCTACTAACATACCTAAGTTTGTACCTGCAATAACTTCTACATTTCCTCTTGGGAAACCAATTTCAACAGCCGTCTTAAATGGAGAACCACCAGCTAAATCACTTAATACAATGATTCCTTCGCAGTCTTTTAATGAATCCATAGCGTCTGTTAATTTTTTTGCTAAATCATCTGTTGAATCTGTAGCCTCAAAATCTACAGCAACATAATCTTTTGCATCTCCAGCAATCAAGTTTAAACTTGTAGTTAAGCCAGATGCAAAGTGGCCATGACCAGTAACAATTAATCCTATCATCTTCTTTTTTCTCCTCTAGTTTTCTCCTCTAGTTTTCTCCTCTAAATTCTTACTTTGCAGTATATGGGTAAATAGTTACACCCTTAACAACACGGTTTACTTCTCCTGTTGGACATGGATTGTCTGGTGTAATCTTGTAACTCAATGATTTAAATAATGCGATAACTTGAGCAACTAAAATATAGTCAAATCCTAAGAAAATATTATCTTTTGGTGCATCTAAATCAAAATTGATGAATGTATCTACTAATCCTTCGATTTCAGCATCTGCATGACTAGAAACAGCAACTAAGCGGTTCTTTTTACGTTGTCCACTCATTTCTTTAATAATGTCATATTCATATTGTCTTTGATATTCATCATCTGATAAATAAACAACGGTTAAACATTCATCATTAATAACTGATTTAGGTCCGTGACGGAATCCCATTGGACTATCAAATGTAGTTGTAACAGTACCAGCAGTCAATTCACAAATCTTTAATTGACTTTCTTGAGCAATACCCTTCAATGTATTTGCACCTAAGTAAACAATACGATTGAATTCAGCAAAGTCAGCTACTAAATCTTCGCATACTTTGTATCCTTCATCAACAAATTTTTGTCCTTGAGCAATTACACTTTCCATTTCTTTTGCAGCTTCATCAATATCATCTAAACGGAAACATAATAATGCAGCCAACATCATGTTAGAGAAACTTGAAGTCATCGCAAATGATTGGTCATGAGTTTCTGGTGTCAAGTTAATATCGTAAGCATTGTCACGAGTAGAAGCCGCTTTTGCTAAAGCTCCATCCTTGTTACATGTAATGAATAAATGATACACATTTTCCTTACATACTTCATCAGCAACTTGTACTGAACCAACACTTTCAGGAGAGTTTCCTGAACGACCAAAGTTCACTAATAAAGTCTTTTTATTTCTTGATAAATAGTTTTCTGGAGTTTCTACTAAATCTGTAGAAGCATATGATTTTGCATGGTAACCAGTATAACGGTTAACATATGAATATAAAGCATTACCTACATATTCACTCGTTCCAGCACCTGTAAATACGATATCACAATCTGGATCACTTAATACAGGTTCCATGAATTTTTTAAGAGCTTCCTTTTCATTTTTAATTTGAGCAATTGTTTTAGCCCAAGTAGCAGGTTGTTGGTAAATTTCCTGTGCAGTAAAAATACCACTTAATTCTTCCCAAGTTGATTTTTCTTTTCCGAACATTTTTCTTTCTCCTTTTGAACTAATTTCATTATAACTATTTTTAACTAAAATAAAAGATTTTGGATAAAAGTAAACTAAAAAGTGCAAATTTGTTCTTTAAAAAGACAAATTTACACTAAAAAAGAAGGATTTCTCCTTCTTAAAGCACCTCAATCCAATATGAACAAGTCCATTCTTCATTTGGTTTTAAAATCATAGTTCCTTCTCTATGATAAAAATCCGGTGTTTCCTTTTCAAAATCACCATGCGAATACCATGGTTCAATGCATAAGAAATCCGATTCACTATCATGTGTCCATAAAGCTAAATATGGATATCCTTCAATCGATACACGAACAACTTCATCATCTCTATGTTTTAAAGTCACAAAACTTGATTTTAAATCTTTATAAATAATTGTCGCATACTTCTTTACATCTTTTCTAGACAATTTCCATTCTTTAAATGCGACATCCTGATATTCTACATTCTTTTCGTAGCAAGGATCAAACAACAATTGTTTTGCGTTTTCCTCTTTTTCAAAATCTAAAGTATATGTTGAAAATTCATCATCCAACTTAAATCCAGGATGCAAACCAAATCCAAAAGGCATATCCTTTTCATCCTTGTTCTTAATATGATAATTGATCAATACTTTGTTTCCATCCAATTTATACCCAATCTCAAAATGGAAATTAAAAGGATATTGAGCTAACGTTTCCTCGTTTGCATCCAAGCTAAATACAAGTTCATCTTCTTTACTTTCACCCTCTAAAGTCGCATAACGAATCAAGCCATGATTTTTCATCGCATATTTTTTACCATCAATCTCATAATCCTTTGTATACGTATTTCCTACCATTGGAAATAAAGAAGGATTTCTTCCAGACCACCCCTGATCTCCTTGATATAAAGTTTCATGATTTGTACTCTTCTTAACTAGATGTAACATTTCACCACCCTTTTGAGTACACTCCAACTTCAATACATCATTCTCTAAAATATAAGCCATCTTATTCTCCTCCTATTCAGCTTTTATTTTCTCATTAAGAAATTGTAGATGCCATCCTCATCCACTCTTCCAATCACAACATCACTAACTTCTTTTAATGCATCACACGCATTCCCCATCGCAACACCAACATCCGCCATTTTCAACATATCCACATCATTTGTTCCATCCCCAAAACAATATGTTGTATCAAACTTATGAAAATCCATAATTTTTTTAACAGCCGTTGCCTTATCAATTTGATTAGCACGAATCTCAAAACAATCAAAAAATTCTACAATACCCAAATCTTTGATCAAAGGCCTAAATTGTTCTTTATCTTTTCCTTCGCAAAAGACAAGAAGATTTAGTACATTATCATTCTCATATGGTTTAAATATTGGACTATTTAAATACAAATGGAAATAAATATTGTGTGCATACTTCGAATACGGCGTACCAAAATAATTTCCATTCCTTGTACTATAACGATACACTAAACCATGTTCCTTACAAAAAGAATCTATAGTTTTCATTGTGGCTTTAGAAATACAATTCATTTCAAGAACTTCTTTATGTCTATCCAAAATCAAAGCCCCACCATCACTGATCATACAATCAAATTGAAAATTTCGCATACAAGAAGGAAGATTCTTTAATTCTGTTTGACAACGACTTGTACATAAAGCTACAAAGTGCCCTTGTCTTTGTAGTTCATTTAACATCTTAAATGTTTTTTCACTCACTTCATGGAACTTGTTATTGTATAAAGTTCCATCCATATCAAAAAAATAACCGTTCATAACTTAATAATATCCTCTTTCTAATTTTTTTAAAAGAATTTTCGATTTTTAATAATAAATTCACATTGACTCTTTACAATTATAGATGTGACTACATTCTTCCTTTCTAGTAGGTAACTCAATTGGCACTTTCTCAAGAGTAGTCACTATCGCCACAACAAACCTCCTTAAATGATTGTTGTGGCAAAAGAAAAACCTGGAAATCCAGGTTTTTTTATGAATATATAAAACTAGATAGGGATAAATCAACCTTTAAAAGCCATAGGGATTTTAGCTCTGAGAAAGAGATATCCTTTAAACACTTTTAGGGTGAA
>OLNX01000083.1_pt1 | contig 97098 bp, 89 predicted proteins | sample 1672611 | NCBI WGS metagenome assembly OLNX01 (sample SAMEA3136705, study PRJEB25190) | human gut metagenome | reverse complement strand
CGGCGCGCAGGCCCGCGAGCAGGCCGCCTTTCTCGCCCGTCATGCCGCCACCTCCCCGCGAGCTCGACGCCCCTCCCGGCAGACGCTCATGAAGAGTTCCTCGAGGTCCTGCCCGGGCCGAAGCGCATCCTCGTAGGCGAGGCGCCCCCCGCAGATGATGCCGATGGTGTCCGCCATCTGCTGCACCTCGGAGAGGATGTGGCTCGAGACGATCACCGTCGTGCCCGCCGCCGCGAAGCCGCGGATCTGGTCGCGCAGCTCCTCGATGCCGATGGGGTCGAGGCCGTTGGTGGGCTCGTCGAGCACGAGCAGGCGTGGCCGGGCGATCAGCGCCAGCGCGAGCCCCAGGCGCTGCCGCATGCCCATCGAGAAGCGCCCGGCGCGCTTCTTCCCGGTGTCCGCGAGGTCCACGGCGGCGAGCACCTCATCTACGCGGCTCTCGGGAAGGCCCAGCAGCGTGGTGCGCACGCGCAGGTTCTCGCGCGCGGTGAGGTTGGGGTAGAGCGGCGCCTCCTCGATGAGGCTGCCGATTGCGTATAGGTCCTCGCGGCGCCAGGCGTGCCCGGCAAAGAGGATCTCCCCGGCCGTCGGCCGCAGCACCCCGCAGATCATCTTGAGCGTCGTCGACTTGCCGGCGCCGTTGGGGCCGAGCAGCCCGTACACCTCGCCCTCGCGGATATGAAGGCTCACGTCGGCCACGGCATCCTGCGCCTGGTCGCCGCGGCCGAAGCGCTTGGTGAGCCCGCGCGTCTCGAGCATGTAACCCATGGGTTCGTCCTTTCTCTTCCGGGCGCGCGGGCCGAGTCGCCGTGCCCGCGCGCCTTGCCTTTCGGGTTCACCATCCATGGTGGGGCGCGTTTCTAACGAAGCCGTAACGGCCGTTGGGCTCTTTTGGCGCCAGCCTTTCTCGACCCGTACGCCACTCATGGTATGTTTATCGCGATAACAAGGACGGAGGTGCCCGTGGCACGCAATAAGTACCTGGAGGAGACGGTCGAGAAGATTCTCGACGTTGCCGAGCGGCTCCTCGTGGAGCGCGGCTACGAGCACACCACGATGATCTGAAGAGCAATACGCTAAACCGAAAAAGGTAATCGAAGCCGCGCCTGTGGACTTATCGAGGGTCGAGATTCCCGCCCCATCCATCGGCACCCAGCAGAAGGTCGTCGACATCCTCGACCGCTTCGACACCCTAACGAAATCGCTCACCGACGGTATCCCCGCCGAGATCGAGGCACGCCGGGCGCAGTACGGGTACTACCGCGACCGCCTGCTCGACTTCCCGCGCAAGGCAGACGCCACGCGCAGCATGCTCTGGGTCTTGGACATTGGCTCGATGTCGGTGTAGACGTTGAGCGTGACCATGGCGTTTCCCTCCATGCCGAGAGGCTGTATAAGCCGCCGTGACGGGCGACGATTCATGCCCTCCCAAAAAACATGCGTAAGATCGAGCGGAGGCTGAGCACGCCGAAACGGCCCATCGAGTGTTATTTTGCGAGCTAGGCGCATCGAAAGCGACCTTTCGTGGTATAAACTACTTGCCGGAAGCCGCGGCTTTCAGAGTACGGCTTACGTGTACGTTTAACCTCCGTGGGCGACGGGGTGCCGCAAGGCGTAGAATATCGCCCACCTGTAGGGGCCTGCAGCGATGCGGGCCCCGCTTCGTATGAGGGGGGCGTAACCGATGAAGATCGTATCCATCTCCCAGGACTTCTTCGACCTCGTCGAGGGCGACCGCGAGCTCATGCTTAAGCACAATCGCCCCTGCATCGTGGTGGTGAGGCTGCGTTTCCGCGGGAAGCGAGGGACTTCGCCGTGCCGCTGCGTTCCAACATCGCCCCTAACGTGCCCAAAGACCAGTACTTTGCGTTGCCACCCCGCCCCACGACGCGCCCCGGCTGCCGCCACGGCATCCACTACATCAAGATGTTCCCCATAACCAAGGCCTATCAACGCCGCTTCAGGACCGAGGGCTCGGCCTACTACGAGGCGCTCCAGCGCATCATCGATGGCAACACCAAGCGCATTGTCTCCGAGTGCCAGGCATACCTCGATCGCTACGAGCGCGAGGGAAGGCCTCGCTTTGCCGTCGACATCAACCGCATCGTGGGGCTGCTGGAGGGCGAGAAGTAGGGCACCTCGGCTCAGTCTCGAGCCATGCGGAACCGCTCCGCATTTTTGAACGCCGCGTGTGCGTCCTAAATACTTGAGAAACAAGCTGTGAAGTGCGGTGGCGCGCCCGTGCCCGTGCATAGCCGTCACCATCAGCGTCTACGCGGCGTCGGCTTCAAGTGGAACTGGCGCCGCTGCTGTATATGGTTTGCCTTGCTGCAAATAGCGATCAATGCCCGCGATGTTTCTGCTTGCGCTTCAACTTTCGCTGCTCGAAGCGCGTCTTCGCCTCATCCGCGCGACGCTGACTTCTTGCTTGAGCCGACTCCCGCTTCATCGCTTCCCGCTGTGCCGCGAGCGCCTGTTGTGCCTTGGTGCTCACCGCGGGCCGTTTAAGGGCTTTCGCTGCCTCGCGAGCGCGCCGCTTGGGGTTCTTCGCGGGCTTGCTTGTTTCAGTGGCCTTGTCGCCGAAGAACGAGAGCTTCTCCCATTCGCTTGTAACGAATCGCAGAATCTCCTCATCGGACGGCTCCGCGCCGAAGACGATGCGGGCGACGCCGTATCTGCCGCCCTCGACGTGCTCCGCCAGCCCGACCCAGAATTGACCGTCGTGATATACGGTCAGGGTGGACGACACGCTGATCTGCATGGTTGGTTCCTCCTTTATGTAGATGACCATGCAGAGAAGGGACAACCAAGGAGGCAGGTTACTGATGCGGACTAGCGCACGCCCACGACTACCCGACGGGGACTGTGTTTTCATCTCTGGTGGTTGGATTGTAGCACGTGCGAATGCGCCCGGCATCGCTGCTGACATGGCGCTACTGGGATTCGCTCCTCGATGCATCCTTGTGCACATTGCCTTCTCGGTTTCGAAACTTTAGAAATAATCGAGTTTCGAAACCGAGAAGGAGTGGATTATGGCTTGGGTAGACCGCAATACGTACCGACTCCACCGTGCTGGAGAGGCTGGCCGAGTACATGATGGACAATTCCGGCAACCTCAACTCGCCCAACAACATCGCCAACGTGCTCGACGCCAACAGGGTTCCCACCAACCACGTCACCGTCGGGCGCTATATCTCGTACCTCCGCGACGCTTTCGCCTTCTATGAGGCGAAGCGCTATGACATCAAGGGGAAGAAGTACATCACTAACCGAAGAGGACTCCTCACCGAATTCCCTTGAGATCGGGCGGCATTATTGAGCGTGGGCGTTCTCGTAGACATCTTTGATTTCTTCCGGCAAATTGTCGGGAATCAGCGCCTTCACCCTATCCTCGTTGCCATCTTGGATCGCCTGCTCGTAGTACCAGCATTTGAACTTCAACATATCCAGCGCACGGTTCATGTTTGCGATCTCCGACTCCATGTGGGTCCTTCGCTCCTCGAACATGGCCTTGCGCTTGGGATATGTCGATGGGCCCTCCGCGCACCATTCCATGAACAGTCGGATGTCCTTAATCTCCATTCCAGCCTTCTTCAGGCATTCGATGACCCGAAGCGCCTCGAGTTCCGTATCGCCGAATCGGCGAATGCCGGACGTCCGTTCCAATTCCGGGAACAATCCCTGCTTGTCGTAATAGCGCAGCGTGGAAACGGGCAGACCGAACATATCCGCCACCTGTCCGATTGTGTACATGGTCCCTCCGGACAAATCTGGAATTTACTCCTTGACCTAAAGTTAGGTTTAGGTATTACCTTTATTTTCGTCAATATATATAAGGAGTGCAAGGGGTATTCCGTAATGAGCAAAACGGTTTTGATAATCTCTTCAAGTCCTCGAAAGAATGGCAATTCCGAGACGCTGGCGGATGCTTTCGCCAAAGGTGCGCGAGAAGCGGGTCACAGCGTGGAGACCGTGCGCCTGCGCGAAAGGCAGCTTGGCTTCTGCAAGGGGTGCCTTGCCTGCCTAAAGCTGGGGCGCTGCGTCATCCAGGACGACGCCGTGGAAATTGCCGCCAAGATGCACGATGCGGATGTGTTGGTGTTTGCAACGCCCGTCTACTACTACAGCGTCTGTGGCCAGCTCAAGACCATGCTGGACCGCGCCAACCCGCTTTTTGGCTCCGATTACTCATTCACCGAGGCGTATCTATTAGCAACGGCGGCGGAGAGTGGGCGCTCGACCTTCGACGGCGCGAAAAAGGCCGTGCAGGGATGGGTTGACTGCTTCCCCCGCTGCACGCTTGCCGGAACGGTTTTTGCCGGCGGCGTGAACGACGCGGGCGATATCGCCGGGCATCCCGTTCTGAAACAGGCGCAACGAATGGGCATGGAAATCTAGGCGGGCTACTTAACCGCGTGGAGGCAGATTCGTGTCCAGAACCATCGATAGGAGGAAATCGATCATGGCAATTAAACAGACAGCGGGCAGAGATGCCCTGGGGGACTTTGCCCCCAAATTCGCACAGCTCAACGACGATGTGCTGTTCGGCGAGGTGTGGAGCCGAGAAGACGGGCTTTCCCTTCGAGACCGCAGCGTGGTGACGGTTGTGGCCCTGATGGCGCAGGGACTGACGGACTCTTCGTTTAAATATCATCTGATGTCCGCAAAGAGCAACGGGGTGACCAAGGCTGAGATGGCGGAAATCCTTACGCACGCGGCGTTTTATGCGGGATGGCCCAAGGCGTGGGCGGCCTTTCGCATGGCGAAGGAGGTCTGGGCGGACGAGGACGACGGCGCCGACGCAAAGGCCCGACACCAAAACGAGATGGCCTTTCCCATCGGTGCCCCCAACGACGCATTTGCGAAGTACTTTATTGGGCAAAGCTACCTCGCGCCCCTTTCCACCGAGCAGGTCGGCGTCTACAACGTGACGTTCGAGCCCGGCTGCCGCAACAACTGGCACATCCATCACGCCAAAAGCGGTGGCGGACAGATCCTCGTCTGCGTGGCTGGCCGAGGGCTTTACCAGGAATGGGGCAAACCGGCACAGGAGCTGCGCCCTGGCGACGTGGTAAATATTCCCGCGGGCGTAAAGCACTGGCACGGTGCGGCGCCCGACAGCTGGTTCTCCCATCTCGCGGTGGAAGTTCCGGGCGAGGAGGCCTGCAACGAGTGGTTGGAGCCCGTGGTCGACGAGCAATACCTTAAAGCGACCGACAAGGAGGCTTAGGCATGGAGCAGTTGAAACTGACGCAGGAATGGGACAAGGTGTTCCCCAAAAGTGACAAGGTTGAGCACAGCAAGGCGACTTTTCACAACCGATACGGCATCACGCTGGCGGCCGACGTCTACGTGCCAAAGAACGTGGAGGGCAAGCTGCCTGCCATCGCCGTCAGCGGTCCGTTTGGCGCGGTGAAGGAGCAAACGTCCGGCCTTTATGCGCAGAAAATGGCGGAGCTGGGCTTTTTTGCAATTGCCTTTGACCCGTCCTATACCGGCGAGAGCGGTGGTACGCCCCGCTATGTAGCATCTCCGGACATCAACACCGAGGACTTTTGCGCAGCGGTGGATTTCCTCTCTGTGCAGGAAAGTGTTGACCCGGAGCGTATCGGCATTATCGGTATCTGCGGTTGGGGCGGCATGGCAGTCAATGCGGCGGCCATCGACACCCGTATCAAAGCTACCGCGGCTATGACGATGTACGACATGACCCGCGTGACCGCAAACGGCTATTTTGACGCCGAGGATTCCGAACAGGCGCGCTTTGAAAAGCGGAAAGCGCTGAACGCACAGCGCACCGAGGACTATAAAAACGGCAGCTATGCGCTGGCGGGCGGCGTGGTCGATCCGCTACCGGAGGACGCGCCGCAGTTTGTAGCGGACTATTACGCCTACTACAAAACTCCGCGAGGCTATCATCCCCGCAGCCTGAACTCTAACGGTGGCTGGAATGTGACGTCCTCGCTGTCGTTCCTAAATATGCCGATTTTGCAATACAGCAGCGAAATTCGCTCTGCGGTACTGCTGGTGCATGGCGAGAAGGCGCACTCCCGTTATTTCAGCGAAACCGCGTACAACAAGCTGACGGGGGACAACAAGGAATTGTTCATTATCCCCGGCGCCAGCCATACCGACCTCTACGATCAGATGGATATCATTCCGTTTGAAAAGCTGAAGGCGTTCTTTGAGGAATACCTGAAATAAGCGTGTATTGATTTAATGCCAGGTCTCCAGCAACGATTCTTCTAAAGAGTGGGAGTAGCTGAAACGAGGCGATTGAATAACTCCATTCGTTTTGGTTACAACGAAATGTGTGCCGCGCGTCTGCGGCATGAAGAAGGGAGATTTCTATGAATATCGTTGTGTTGAGTGGTAGCCCGCGCAAGGGTGCCAATACCGACACCATGGTCGAGGCATTTGCCGAGACCGCGCGCGAGGCCGGCCATACGGTCGAGGTCGTCCGCGTTGCCGGCAAAAAGATTGCTGGTTGTCTGGGATGTCAGTACTGCTTTACCCATGAGGGCACCTGTGTGCAGACGGATGACATGGCCGATGTGATCGAGTCGCTGAAAGGCGCCGATATGGTTGTCTTCGCTTCGCCTATCTACTGGTTTGATATCACTGCGCAGGAGAAGGCCGCCATCGACCGCCTGTACGCCTTCGGTGCTACGGGCTTCCCGTTCACCAAGACGGCCCTTTTGCTCGATAGCCACAGCGAGGGCGTCTATGATGCAGCGATCGCTATGTACAAGTCAACTTGCGCATACTGCAAGTGGGAGGACCAGGGCATTGTCACCATCAACGGTATGACCGAGCGCGACAGCATGGCATCGTCGCCCAAGTTGAAAGAGGTGCGAGAGCTCGCTCGCAAGCTCGCCTAAGGACAAGAAGAACGCATGGCAATCAGCGTTGGCGGAAAGCCTACTTCCCTTACCAAGAGGATTACTGATTGCCATGCGTTGATGTCCTTATGGACAATCTCCGCATGCTAGGAGACTTTCTCGCTCAGGAACTCCCTGAATGCGGGGATGTCAAAGCCAACGAGACCACGCCCACGTTCCCCGATGACGCCGTCCTCGAGAAGGCGGCGTTTGTACTGGCTTGCGTAGTTGCTGGCGACACCCATGCGTTTGGCTATCTCCGAGACCCTGCTGGGGCCAGAATCGGGCAGCATCGCGAGTAAAAACTCAATGTCTTTATCGGAAAGCTCTCGATAGGTCGTTTCGAGAGAAGCCCGATGTCATGCTTCTCGAGTTGCCTGAAGACGCCATTCATGTACGTGCGCCAGTTACCCTGAGTCTCCTGAGCATATGTCCAATCGATGCCGACTGGCCCAATCTGAACGCCGCTTATGCACGCGCGAGGCTGTGAGAGGCGGCTATCTGCCGCCTCTTTGGTTCGCTCGATAATATCTTCGAGCATGCCTGGCATGGCGGAGACATTTGCTGCGGTCCACGGTGGCCCCTTTGCAGGTTTTGCTAGTTTTTGCAACTTTTGCTAATTTTTGCAAGTTTTGCTAACGGTTTAACATGTCTTGTGCCGCGGGATTGCAGGAGTGAAAAACGGGGATTCCTATTATTCCGACTACGTTGCAGCGAGCGGGGCCCGGAGCGCGATGTTGCTGCGCTCCGGGCCCCACCGTTTTGAGAGCTTATGGCGGTTCTGCCGTCGTCCTAGTCAAACAGACTCGGCATGTCGTTTTCTTTCATGAGGGCACCGGCAGAGGGGAGGCTCTGTGCGGTGAACTTTTCGGCCGAGACGCCGGCGCCAAGAATCTCCTCGGTTGTGCCGACGGTGGTGACCGAGCGGCCCTTCTTGGCCGTAAAGGCCTGGACGCCCTGCGTGTTGGTGGTCGTCTTGGTCTTGAGCAGCGACGTGTTGAAGTTCATCAGGCGGTAGTCGTTCGAGACCAGTGCGATGTCGCGATCTTCTTTGAGCACCTGGGCATACAGCAGCTTGCTGCCGCCGTAGATGGCGTTCTTGAGGCGTTTGCGGTTGGTCTTGGTGACGTATCCAGAAAGCGCGACGCGCACCACGCGGCCGTTCTCAAAGACGAACAGCACGTCGGCCTTGTAGTCCTCGGGGTCGATGACCCAGATGACGCTCTCGTCGGGTTCCATCTCAAGATCGGTCGGCAGGTACGAGCCCAGCTGGGCCGACTTGGTGTCCTCAAACGCCGCGACCTTGCACTTGTACACCTGGCTCTTGTTGGTAAAGACCAGCAGCTCGTGGGTGTTGGAGGACGGGAACTCAATAAAGGGTTTGTCGCCGTCTTTGTACTTGAGCGTGGTCGCCTTCTTGAGCACGCGGTCCGTCATCTTCTTAAGGTAGCCATCGCGCGAGAGCATGATGGTCACTGGGTACTCCTCGACCTCGGGCTCCAAGCTTACCTCGATAACCTCATGGGGCTCGATCCTGCCCGTGCGACGCGGCATCACGTACTTCTTGTTGACCGCGGCTAGCTCGTCACTGATGACCTTCTTGATGTTGTCTTCGCTCGAGAGAATCTCCTCAAGCTCGGCAATCTCGCCCTCAAGCTTTGCAATGTCCTTGGTGCGGTTGAGGATGTACTCCTCGTTGATGTTGCGGAGCTTAAGTTCGGCAACAAACTCGGCCTGAGTCTCGTCGATGTCGAAACCCTTCATAAGATTGGGCACGACCTCGGCTTCGAGCTTGGTGCCACGGATGATGGCGATCGCCTTGTCGATGTCGAGCAGGATCGCCTCGAGGCCGTGCAGCAGGTGCAGGCGCTCGGACTTTTTTCCCAGGTCAAAGTTAATGCGGCGACGCGTGGACTCAATACGCCACTTGACCCACTCGTGCAGGATCTGACGCACGCCCATAACGCGAGGGTAACCATCGACCAACACGTTGAAGTTGCATGAGAACGAATCCTGCAGCGTGGTCGAGCGATAGAGCTTGGCCATGAGCTTGTCGGGGTCGACACCGCGCTTAAGGTCGATGGCGATGCGCAGGCCCGAGAGGTCGGTCTCGTCGCGGATGTCGGCGATCTCCTTGACCTTGCCCTCCTTGGAGAGCTTGACGATGCGCTCGATGATGACATCGGTCTTGGTGGTGTAGGGGATCTCGTAGACCTCGATAATGCGCTCTTCGGGAATCCAGCGCCAGCGGGAGCGGATCTGGAAGCTGCCAAGGCCGGTCTCGATAATCTTTTCCATCTCCTCGCGGCGGTAGATGATCTCGCCGCCGGTCGAGAAGTCGGGCATGGGCATGTACTCGAGCAGATCGCAGTCGGGATCCTTGAGGTAATGCATCGTGGCAGTACAGACCTCGTTGAGGTTGAAACCGCAGATGTCGGACGCCATGGCGACGCCGATGCCCTTATTGGCCGAGACAAGGATGTTGGGGAACGTGGTGGGCAGCAGACGCGGCTCCTTCATGGCGCCGTCGTAGCTGTCGACGAAGTCGACCGGGTCCTTGTCGATGTCCTTGAAGATCTCGGCGCTGATGGGGGAGAGCTTGGCTTCGGTATAACGCGAGGCGGCGTAGCTCAGATCGCCCGAATAGTACTTGCCAAAGTTGCCCTTCGACTCCACGAAGGGGGCGAGCAGTGCCTCGTTGCCGGTGGCCAGACGCACCATCGTCTCGTAGATCGCGGCGTCGCCGTGCGGGTTGAGCTTCATGGTCTGGCCCACAATGTTGGCGCTCTTCTGGCGCTCGCCCTTGAGCAGACCCATCTTGTACATGGTGTAGAGCAGCTTGCGGTGCGACGGCTTAAAGCCGTCGATCTCGGGGAACGCACGCGAGACGTTGACGCTCATGGCGTAGGGCATGTAGTTGACCTCGAGCGTCTGCGTGATCGGCTGATCGGTGACCTCTGAGTGCAGGCCGATGACGTTCTCGGCGTTGACCTGCTTTTTCTTTGGCTGGTTCTTCGTCTTCTTCTTTGCCACGATATCCTCTTGAACTTCTTATGGGCCGTCGTTATCGATTTGCTGTTACTGCAGGTCCAGCTGGTCCAGGTATTCCTTGCCGTGCTCCGAGATATGGCGCTTGCGGCCCGCCTCGTCGTTGCCCAGCAACAGGTTAAACATGGTTTCCATCTTGGTGACGTCCTCGGGCTCCACTTTGATCAGGCGACGCGTCTCGGGGTTCATGGTGGTGAGCCACATCATGTCCGGGTCGTTCTCACCAAGACCCTTGGAGCGGTTGATGGAGCACTTCTGATCGCCAATCTCCTTGAGGATGCCGTTCTTCTCGAGCTCGGTGTAGGCAAAGTAGGTCTTCTCTTTGCAGTTGATCTCGTAGAGCGGCGACTCGGCGATATACACGTAACCCTCGTCGATAAGTGTGGGCACCAGGCGATAGAGCATGGTGAGCACGAGCGTGCGGATGTGATAACCGTCGACGTCGGCGTCCGTACAGATGATGACCTTGTTCCAGTTGAGGTTGTCCAGGTCAAAGGCGCCCAGGTTCTTGATGCGCTTGTCCTTGATCTCCACACCGCAGCCCAGCACGCGCATAAGGTCCATGATGATGTCGGACTTAAAGATGCGCGGATAATCCTCCTTCAGGCAGTTGAGGATCTTACCGCGGACGGGCATAACGCCCTGGAACTCGGCATCGCGCGAGGTGCGAATGGCGCCTGCTGCCGAGTCGCCCTCTACGATGTAGATCTCGCGACGGTTCTTGTCCTTGGAGCGGCAGTCGATGAACTTCTGCACGCGGTTGGCCATATCGGTCTTCTGCTGCAGGTTGGTCTTGATGCTCTGGCGCGTCTTCTCGGCATTCTCGCGTGAACGCTTGTTGATGAGCACCTGCTCCATAATCTTATTGGCGGCGTCCTTGTTCTCGATCAAGTAGGTCGAGAGGCGCTCCTTAAAGAAGGCAGTCATGGCCTGCTGGATAAAGCGGTTGTTGATGGCCTTCTTAGTCTGGTTTTCGTAAGACGTCTGGGTGGAGAAGCAGTTGGTCACTAGTACCAGACAGTCCTGGACGTCCTGCCACTTAATGCCGCTCTCGTTTTTGTTGTATTTGCCCTGTTGCTTAATGTAGGCATCGATGGCGCTGGTCAAAGCGCTGCGGGCGGCCTTCTCGGGCGAACCGCCGTTCTCGAGCCACGATGAGTTGTGGTAGTACTCCTGCATCATGAAGGTGCGCGAGAAGCACATGCATGCGGTGATTTTTACGTTGTAATCGGGCAGGTCCTCGCGATCGCGACCGCGACGGTCGGCCTCGATAAAGAAGGGCTCGGTAAGGTAGTCGGTACCGACCTTCTCGAGCACGTAGTCCTCGATGCCCTTGGGATAGCAAAAATCCTCTTCGGAAAACTCACCATCGTCGCCCTCGATGTGCAGGCGGAAGGTCACGTTGGCGTTGACCACGGCCTGACGGCGCATGGTCTCGCGATACCAATCGTGGGGGATACTGATGGAGGTAAAGACCTCAAGATCGGGACGCCACTTGATGGTGGTACCGGTGCGGTTCTCGTCGCTGGGCTCAATCTCGAGCGCCTTCTTTTTGGCGCCGACGACCTTGCCCTTCTTAAAGTGCAGGGAGTACTTATTGCCGTCGCGCCAAACCGTGACATCCATGTACTCGGAGGCGTACTGGGTCGCGCAGGAGCCCAGGCCGTTGGTACCGAGCGAGAAGTCGTAGTCGCCGCCCTGGTTGTTGTTATACTTGCCGCCGGCATAGAGCTCGCAGAAGACGAGTTCCCAGTTAAAGCGTTTCTCGGAGGGGTTCCAGTCGAGCGGGCAGCCGCGGCCGTTGTCCTCTACCTGAATAGAGCCATCGCGAAAGGCGGTAAGGGTGATGAGCTTGCCGTAGCCCTGGCGCGCCTCGTCAACGGCGTTGGACAGGATCTCAAAGGCAGCGTGTGCACAGCCATCGAGTCCGTCCGAGCCAAAGATGACGGCGGGGCGCAGGCGTACGCGTTCCTCGTCCTTGAGCTGGCGGATACTGTCGTTACCATAGTTTGCGGTGTTTTTTGCCATACTCGCTCTCTCGGTGCTCCTTTGCTGCGTTTAAGTCATATAGATAGTCAAAGTAGCATAGCCCAGCCCACAGACGATTCCAACCAACACGAAATCCATCGAACAATCGTTCGGATTAACAGGGATAGTGTTTAGTGGTAGCGCGGCATTGTTAAACAAATTTGGATACAGATGAATTTTATTTAATAGGGATCTAGTTTTACTAAACAAAATCGAACGATGCTGATCGCACGAGCGGGCACATCGATCGACTATCAATCACGTTTACTCGGACAAAACCGAGTCGGTTCTGTCCGAGTAAGTTTGAATAGTGAACCGAAGCTGTAATGTCCGCATGGCGATGTCGGACATGGTTTTCATAATGACAGATATAGTTGACATTGTCTGATATATGCAATATATTTCTGTCATGTTGCAACGGATATCTGTCCATTACTACGAAAGGAACTCCATGCCGGGCAAAAAGAACCTACGCATGAAGGCGGCGCGCGCGGCGGTTGGCCTTTCGCAAGCTGACTTGGCCGAGGCCGTGGGCGTTACGCGCCAGACTATCGGCCTAATCGAGGCGGGCGGCTATAACCCCACGCTCAATTTATGTGTGGCGATCTGCAAAGCGCTACGCGTTACGTTGAACGATCTGTTTTGGGAAGACGGGATCGACGTCGACCCTAACGCTCTTTAGGAGTTCGCTATGAAATTTGAAGATTTAAAACTCGTGCAAAAGTGGCGTGAATATGCCGGCCCAAAGGATGAGCGCCTGGAGGCTGAGAGCGCGAAGATCTACAAGATTGGTTTCGTGCTGCTTTCGTTTGGCATGTTGATGATATTTTTCTACCAGTTTATAGCTCGACAGGTTGCGTGGGTTCACAGCGACGCCAGTGAAATGCCGCATGGCTTTGCAACGCCGTTCGAGGCAGCCATGTATTTGTGGCTCGTTCTCGTGATGTTGATTTGCGCAGGACTGCAAACGCGGAAGGGCTATGTCGATACCAATCGTTTTGGGCAAACCGAGCATCTTCCTGTTGGATATTTCCTGCTTCTCAGCGGTCTTAGCGGCGCCGCGTTCGCGCTTGTTATTGCCGCAATGCGCTGTATCGCTGAGGCGCAGATCGTACCGCTCGAAAGCGTCTTTTGGTTGGCGAACCTGGCCACGGGCGTGTTCTGCGGTGCGACGATTTTCGCGGCCACGTTTGCTGCCCTGTGCGCAACGTTTTTCACGGCGAAAAGACGCCGTGCCAAGCTCGAGGCAGAACTCGACTCCTCTGACGACATCTAATGCGTAATGGGCTGGCTCTGGGTATTCAGAACCAGCCCTTTTGGTGTTCGATGAGCCGAGTCGGCGTCTCTCGCAAAGGTAACTGGGAGCTAGCGAGGCGTATCCGAATTGACCTCATCGGCGGTGTCGTTTTCGAGCGCCGTGCGGCGGGCGCTGTAGGCGATGAGGCCGGCGCCTGCCGCGGCGAGTGCTGTAGCGGCTGCCGTAAGGGGAGCATTGACATCGCCCGTGCCAGCGAGCGCGCCCGCTTTTCCGGAGCGCTTGTTATTGCTGTGGTCCTTGCCACTGCCGGAACTCCTTCCGCCGGAGCCGCCGCCCTCGTCGGTACCGCCGCCACTCGAGCCGCCATCGTCGTCTACTGTCATCGGGGCGTCGTGAAGTTCTGTCGTATCCGCGCTGTCGCATACGCCGACCTGAACTTCTGAGCGTTCGCATGCCGCGTCGGGCACATGAAGCTCGTGCAGTACGGCACCCAGCGCCGAGTTTGCGCCCGGTCGAATTTCCTCGAGCGTTACGGGATCGAGCGCCACCAGATTACGCGCCTTCGCATACAGCGTTACGCGTTTGCCCACTTCGTCGCTCCAACTCTCGGGGATAGCGAAGCTCATGCGGAACTGTGCCGTGCAACCCGGTGCCAGCACGGCGTTGCCACTGTCGGCTACCAGCGGGTGCGTTGCAAAAGGTGTGCCCAGCGTTTCGAGCGCGTACTTCACGTGTGCCATGTCGTTGACCGAAGCGTCCTCGGCAAGCTCTGGATCGTAGATCGATGCCATGCGTGTGTTCGCTCCGAACCCGATGGATGCGCTGGAGAACGGCTGGCTGGAGCCCTCTCGGTACAGATCGATTGTGCCGGCGGTCAGCAAGGTGTTGCCGTCGTTTCGCACCGTGACCATGAAGGATTCGCCTGCTGCTCCGGGCACCACCGCGCCCGAGGTAGCGACTGCGCCCGTCGGAGTGGCACACGCCACCAAGGGCACTTCGATGCCGTGTAGTTCTGCCTCGCTCTTCTCCGCGCTCACAATGTGCGTGGCGAGCGCGGAGAGCATGCTCCCCGACGTCAAAAATGTCGTTATCTGATCGACGGGATGGTCCAGCTCGCACATCACGAACGGCTCCGTAAACAGATCGCCTGCCAAGGTGCTGGCGAAGATGCGGAAGTGCTTGCCCATCACTGCTACCGGGTTGCCTTCTTCGTCGTAGGTTTGCCCCACCTTGCCATCGGTGTTCTCTACATAGAGCACGCACCTGCCGTTGTTGCTTACGCTAAACGATGCCGGGCCACAGCCTGCGGCACCCACGGGCTGCGTTGCAAATGCCGATGCGCCTCGCGTCCAAGTAATATGCTGCAGTTGCTCGTTGACGGTAGCCAAAAAGCCCGTGTGCTGCGGCCACGGCACCGCGTGGGGTACTGTGGCATCTGGCGACATAACGCCCCAGCTCGCAATGGACTGGCCGATCACGGCGTACGATGCACAGCCACAACCGCCTGCGGTCTCGTATGCAATGGGCACCACCATTTTGCCGTTGATATTCTCGGGCGCGCCGAGCTCGATGCTCGACGGTGCCTGCGGAAAGCGGAGGACCTGACGGAACGTGAGACTGTCGCCCGAAACGTCCGACCACAGGGTAAAGCACTCCAGCGCAACCTCGGCCTCGCTGCCGAGCGTCTTTTCTGCGGTGGTTCCGCGGCGGTGGAGGTAGGCGCCCGACAGGCGCCCGTCGACAAGTGTCTTGCCCACCGTGATGCGTGGGCACTGCAGGCAATGGTAGCCATCCTCCTGAAGGCGGCCGCGCGAGATGCTGCGCCACGACGTGTGCGATATCACGCGAACTCCGTCGTTGCTTATGCGCAGGCGCACAACGGACAGTATGCCGGATGTGCTCGCCGTATCGAAAAGGGTGTTGTCGCCGGCGGGGCGCTCGCCCGAGACCAGCAGCACGTAGGCGTCCTGGTTTCCTCTTCCGTCCGTATATTCCACTACGTCGAAGTCGTAATCGTATATGCTGTCGCGCTCCACGTCGCCCTCGCCAAACCCAAGGGGAAAGTCTACAGGCGTGGGAGCGGACCACGTCCCGTTTGCCTTTGTGTGTACCACCAGGCGCGAGCGACCATTGTCGCCGTAGCGCACCGAGGCGATACGGAACAGGCATTCTACGCCGGCAATCATTGCCAGCTTCATGTGGGCTTCGCTGAGCACGCCAGCAAACAGCACGTTGTCGCTCGAGGGCTTGATGCCGCCACGCTCGTCCTCCGACACGCCGGCAGAATCGGCGTTCGGGTCGGCAACGGTGTTCGTTGCCTGACCGATGTAGGTGTACTCATACATCGGCGCGGCGTTTTCGTCGTTCTCTATCAGTGCATGGACGAAATGCTCGATCTGTCCCGTGTCGTCGCTTTCTGCATCCGCCTCGAGCTCAATGCGCGTGACCGCCCGATCCCAATCGCGCACGACAGGCGCGGCGTTTACGGCAGTGGCCTTAACCTCAGCGCGTGCGAGCAGCTCGGCGTTGGTGACGATGGTGGCCGATGCGATAAATTGCGGCACGCCGCCCGCCTCGATGTTGCCGGGCATGCCGAAGCGGGCATCCAACGTGTAAGGCGTATCTCCACCCAATGCGAGCTCAGAGCGCTGGAGCACATACTGGTTGCTATTGTTCACCGACATATTCCACGAATCGAGGAGTGTGGGCCACGATCCCGACCAAGCCTTGGTGGTCCACTTGAACATTACGAACTGGAGTATCACATCGACATCGACGTCTGCACCCACGCGCAGCCGCGGAAGCTGGTGCCCGTCCGCCTTCTCGTACCCAATGAACAGGGTGAGGGATGCGGCGCCACGCACGGCAGACGAGGCGACGCCTGCAACGCCGGCGCCAAAGATAACGGCAAGCCCGATCTGGATGGTGAATGAGCCCGACGTGTTGGAATAGTCGAGCGAAATGTTCTTGAAAAACGCCGCGCCGCTGCCGTGCGTGTGGGCACCCACGGCGAGCGCCAGCTTCGCCAGCACCCAGGGGTTGACGTTTAGGAAAAAGGGCACCGGTCCTAGGGTAAACTGCTCGGTCCAATTGAGGTCGGTTCTTACCTGGAAGAGGGCCTTAATATTGCCGTATGCGGGGTCGTTGTTGCTGCCCCAGGTTTTGCCTACCCAATCGTAGGCGAGCGATCCGTACACCTGTGTGGCGATATCCATCGTGAACAGCAGCGTGCAATGGTGACGAAGGAGCTTGGTGTTTCTTGGATCAGTGCCCGAACCGGCACTCATGCTCTTGTACTGATTCCACTTCCCTTCCATCTCGTCGAGGTAGCGGTTTGCCTGCTTGGCGCCCGACTCGCGCGGCGATTTCTTCCAGTATTCCAGATCAGGGTTGCCCGAATCGTTCATATAGCTGGCTGGTTTGTATCCTCCGCCAAACAGCACGTACCCGGCAAAAGAGAAATCGAACAAAATGGGGAATGAGGGCATCCAGCACGTGAACTTATTGCCGCCGATGCCGGGAAACGCCGCCGGAAAATCAAACGGAGTGATCTCTTGGTCCATGGTAGTAGGAATGATGGTGGTCGAGCCCGATTCTGCCTTTGCGGCCGGCGCGGTGACAACGGCCATGGGAGAGGAGAGCGTGTAGGTTTTGCCCTGATAGTCGAGCACAAAGCGCAGCTTGCATCCTTCCTCCAGAAGGCCCGATGCCGCATCGAGGAACTTGTCTTCGAGCGTGAATGTCGCCAGATTATCCGAACCCGATGCACCGGCCTTGACTTGGCCAATTTGCGTGACGGTTTCGGGCGAGCTGCCCGTGGCGGGCAATACCTTGTTGATGCACAGCGTTGCCTGTCCACCCTGTGGCAGATGTGCCTGCACGGTAAAGGAGTGCGTATCGGGCTGTTCGTTTGCCGTGTCGTCCTTCGGCAATGCCATGAACGTGGCTTCAGCGTACTGGATGTCCCATTCGTCGAATGTGAGCTGGCGAAAGTACGGCTCGCCATCGGAGAGCGGACGTGTGGGTGCGGTAATGGCGGTGCCGCCTTGGACACGCGCGAGGGGAATCTCGACATCGCGGTAGCCTTTCATGCTGATGGAGATACCGCCGTTAAAGTCGTACGCGTCAAGGAGTGTTGCCTCGTCCACGTAGCCTTCCGAAAGCGGCGCGACCTCAAAAATGGCCGTGCCTTCGTCATCGGTAGTGGCGGTGAGCTGCTTGCCTGCGGCATAGCGCGATGTGAGCGTGACCTGGGCACCCGCGATGGGCGTATTCTTGTTGGCGACATCGACCACGACCACACCAAACATGGTGCGCGAGAGAACGAGCACCCTGAAGGGGTCTTTTTCGTCGGCATAGGCTTCGGTGGGCGCGAACGGCAATATGAAGGCGTTTGCGCTTCCTGGCACGCGCGGCAACATAATGCTCGCCAGCGAGGACGCTCCGGCAACAAGTAACGAACGGCGATCAAGCATCTTTGGCTCCCATCCCGCAGGCATCGGTGGAAATAATCCAATTTTGCGAGAAGGCATCCTGTCACGGTAGTGCCGTTCGATGGCCAAAATGTCCAATTTGAGCGCGCGAAAGCGTCAGGCCCCCCGGAGCGCTTTCGATACGCCGGGCAGTCTGGCCGCTAGCGCAACATGTGGGCAACCAGCTCGGCGCGAGTTCCGATACCAAGCTTGGCATACACTCCTGATAGGCGGTTTTTAACAGTGCCCGGCGATACTTCCATGTGGCGTGCGATTTCGGCGTTGGTCCATCCGCGGCAGGCGAGCATGGCCATGGTGAATTCCGTGGTCGTTAGATCGTCGGCCACGTCCTCGCCCGAATCAGGGTTGTGGATGCGCCGCCAGCCGTAGCTGAAGCGGTACGTGATCTCGACGATGCGCGCGAAGTCGTCTGGGTATTGCGTTTTTAGGCACGCCTCGATGAGCCCCTGTAAAAGGCCGTGGTGCTCGCCAATGAGCTCGATAAGGCCGTCGGGGCGCGCAATGCCCCAAGCGGCTCCGAAGTGTGCCTTTGCGGCGTCGATGTCCTTGAGGCTCATGCATGCCATGGAGGCTGCCAGGTGCAGGAACAGTTCCGAGATCGGATAACTTCCCTGTTTCATAATCAGGGCGTTTTCCGCCATGCCCAGGCTGCGGCCGTATTCGCCGCGCAGATACAAGGCGTGCGCCATCACGTAGCTGGCGAACAGGCGCAGGCCTTCGGGCAGATGCGCCGCAAGTGGATAAAACTCTTCGGCAGAATACGGGGAAGGCAAGTGCAGCAGGACGCTTGCGGCCGAGGCGAACAGGATATGCGTGGCGTGGATAGCGGATGATTCCTCGTCGGCCGGCGTATCGAGGATGCCCGCAAGGCACCGGCGGGCGTCGGCGATACGGTTGAGCGACAGACTGGCATATCCGCAGATAAAGCATGCGGAATAGCGCAGTGCGGGGTCGGTGGCGTCAAGATAGGGGCGTGCTGTCTTGGCAGCGAGGGTGGCCTGTCCGCGAAAGTACAGCGCTTCTGCCGTGGCGATGGTGCGTGAATCGGGGTCGGAAATGCCTGCAACCGCAGCGTCAATCTGCCCCGGCACAAAGGCGGTGCACATCAACGGCATGGGAACGCATGGGTAGCCATCGCAGTCCATCTTCCATCTCCCAACAGCTGGCAACAATGCAGCAATTGTACTCCTGTTGCTCGGGACCGGAATTTGTGGGTATCGCCTACGATTATGCCGAACGTATAAAGGAAGAGTCTATTGGCGATGCTCCCAAGGTGGCTACTGAAGCCTAGCTGGCCTCGACATTAGGAAAAATTGCCGCCCCTACAAAAAGCTCTGCCGCAGCGATGGGAAACGCATCTTCTGGGCATTCCGGCGTCTCCAGCCAGCGCTGGACTGCTGCTGTCGCCTGCGCGTTGGCGAGCGAGGCGTGGGGACCGTCCGGCGACCAGCGGTGACGGGCGAGCCCTGCCGCGTGTGTGGGCCTCCATCGGCGTAGACCCATGACCCCCATGGCATCGGAGAAGTCCACCATGGCGTCCAGGACCTTACCGTCCGGCATGTCCAGCCTAGCGGCTCTCTTGATTCCGAGGTCGAAGGGGGCGTTGTGCAAGGCATATGGGGCCGAGTGGAAGTGGATCAAAAGAGCGTTACTTGACGTTTCATGCATAATGCCAACCGTCCCGCGACATCACGTTCGCAGCGCGCAGGGGCCGGAGAACCTTCGCGATGAGAGTTGACGTTTAATACCTTGCATCGTATAGTGTGTATAGCACAGTATACGACGAGAGGAGGTGTGCGGATGGAGGCACAGATGAAGCGCGGCTTCCTGGAGGCCTGCGTGCTCGCGGCCGTCTCCGGCGAGGAGTCCTACGGCTACCAGATCGTGAAGGACGTACCGGCGAGCATGGGGCTCACGGAGTCGACGCTCTACCCGCTGCTCAAGCGCCTGGAGAAGGCCGGGTGCATCACGGCGCGCTCCGCCGAGCACAACGGGCGGCTGCGCCGGTACTACCGCATCACGGACGACGGGCGAGCGCGCATCGAGGAGTTCCTGGCCGAGTGGCCGTCCGTACGGGAGATTTACGCATACGTTGAGGAGGCGCACCATGACGCGCGATGAGTTTCTGGGCCGGTTGGGCGAGCTGCTCGCCTGCCTGCCGGCCGAGCAGGTGGAGGAGACCAAGGCGTTCTATGCGGAGGCCATCGCCGACCGCATGGAGGACGGTATGAGCGAGGAGGAGGCCGTGGCCGCCATGGGCACGCCCGGCGAGGTGGCGGAGGCCACGCTCGACGACCTGCCCGCCGTGCCGCGCGCGATCGCGAGGACGCGCCGGCGCAGCACCGCGCTGCTGTGGGTGCTGGCCATCGTGGGCTCCCCGGTGTGGGTGCCGCTGCTCGCCGCCTTCGCCGCCGTGGCCGTCACGGTCTATATCTGCATCTGGGTGCTGGCGCTCTGCGTGTGGATCGTCGCGGTGGCACTCGGGGGCGTGGGCGTAGTTGGGCTCCTGCTTGCCGTAAGCGGCGTCATCATCGGCCACTTCCCGTACGCCCTCGCCTCGGCGGGCGTGGGGCTCGGCCTCGTCGGCGTGGCGCTCTTCGTTGGTGCTGGCGCTTGGGCAGCCTCAAAACAAATTGCGCGCCTCTCGGCGCTCTGGGCGAGGAAGGCCGCCTCGCCCTTCTGGAAGGGTAAGGGCGAGAAGGGCGGCGCTGCCGCGCATCTCGCGGCGTAGAAAGGAGTGAGTACCATGACCAGTGCGAAGAAGATCTACCTCGCCGTGGCGGGCGGGCTCGTTGCCGCGGGTGTTGTCCTCGCGGGCATTGGCTTTATCGCTTCGGGTTTCGACCCGGCCGTGTTCACAACCCATATAGACACACGCGACAGCACCATCGTGCTCGGCGGCGTCGAGGTGGACGACCCGATGGGCCTCCCCCTCATCGAGCAGCTCGCCAATCTGGGCGAGATCGACACCTCCGGCGTCGCGGATCCCGCCGCGCCCTAGGCGCAGCGAGCCCGGGCGCTCTGCCCGCCAAGCTGCGTAAGCCGGCGAAACCCGAACCTCAACCTCTACGCAACTGGCCCCAAGCCTGCGCCGATTCGCTCTCAGCGCCGCGCGGGGGCCCGTGACGCATGCCCAAAAAGGTACGAGGAGAAAGGAACGCGATGACGACAACCACGCCCTTCCGCCTTCACGGGGCCACGCAGGACCGGAAGCGACTGGGCCGTGCGGTGGGGCTGTGCTTGGATTGGCTACACTGATATGGACAGTTCCGTGAGGGGCGCGAGAGGCGGGACTCTGGGGAGATCTTCGAGGAGGAGTGTCTCGACTGGAAGCGTGGGTTCAGTGGAGCAGGAACCTAATCTCTGTCTCTCTTGCTTTTTTGATTTGTTGAGAAGCCGGCATTTGGGGGCATTTTGGATAGCGAACAGTTCAAACAAGAAGCTGAGAAAATAGAACAAAGCCTGAGTGCCTTGAGAGTCGCCGAGCGCAATGCAGTGATTCCCTTCATGAACGGCGACTTTACCCAATGGGATCTATATCTGGCATCCTCCTCTGAGTATGCGATGAGACTGATAGACGGATTCATCTCCATGCTCGAGTCGAGGAATCTTGTTTGCGTCGCCCAGCTTCTCCGCGCACAGGTTGGAGTCTGCCTGCGGACATTCGCATTATTCGCCGCCGAAGACCAGGATGACTTTCTCAAGCAGGTGTTTCAAGGTGTGCCTGTGAACAAGCTGAAAGATTTCTCGGGTGAGAAGATGTCCGATGGAAGACTTCAAGACTTACTCGAGAAGTTCGATCCAAAGGTAAAAGATGTATACAAGGTGACGTCTGGATTCGTCCACTTCTCCATTGATATTCTGCCGAGCATGGGTGTGCCTGGGGAGGGCTATGAGGTCGAGTTTAATTTTGGAGCCGAGCCCAACGAGAGAAACAATGCGCCTCTCGTGGAATGCGGCAAGGCGTTCTGCCACTATGTCGACCTGCATCTCCAGATGCTCCATAAGGTGATTGCTTCGGATGAATGGTATGCCGATCGATTCCGTATCGATTCCGATGGTCCTGCAGACGAGGCCTCGAAAAGCGAGAAGGTGTAGGTCGAACGCATTGACGCTGCCTTGACAGCATCCCGATATGATAACGAATGGGAGGTTCCCTGCGAAATGTGCGCCTCTGTATATTCTCGCTAGGACGCCCTCGACCGATAAGGCATCGTTGAGTTCAATTTGAGTTCAGCTCGGGTGCCTGAAAATCGCCCAACTCTGATAAAAGGGGAGACGACGGTACACCACGTAGACGAGAGGCTATGGAAGTGCACGATTTGATTATATTGGCGCGCTAAACCGCCCCGCTGCCCAACTTGAACTCCGCTCACGCGTGTATGGGGCTGCGAGAGGTAACGGCCTGCGGCCTCCTTTGTGTGCTCGATGATATCTTCGAGCATGCCGGGCATGGCGGAGACATTCGCTGCAATCCAGCCGTGTTCAAGCGCCGTTTCGGATAGGAGCGAGAGGGGGCTGTCTTGCCCGTTTCCCTTGCACCCGTAAAGATGGTTGACAGTTTGGGGTCTCCCGGGTCTTTAGCTTTTACCGTGCTAGATGCCTCATGGAAACTGTTGGACTTTAATCAGACAGACCCAGCATGTCGTTTTCCTCCATGAGGACATCGGCTAAACCGCAACACCTATGCTTGTTTAAGCAAACCTCCTGATAGTCGTGGAGCTGCTGTAGCCCGACATGCAGGACATCGCTCGGCTTAAACACCGGATGCCGCATCCGCGAAACGAGTTGCGGTGCACCCTGTTCCAAAAGGCTGCCAAGTACCATGGCGTGAGCGTTGGGGTAGCCATCATTCAGCGTGGATACATCCGGATGCGCATAGATCCAGACGATTCCAACGTTCTCGTATTTCCCGTGCAGGTAATCGAAGAGGGCAGGCGACACCATACAGTTGCCGCCGACGGTCACGATTCTGTCGGGGTTTTCTGCCGCAAGCTTCCTCTGCGCATCCTGAATCCCCGCCAGGACTTCGTCCTCGGCATAGATGCGAACTGTCTCCCATTTCTCATGTCCAAGTTTTGGGACGCGTTTCACAATGTCGAGTGGGACTCCTGGACAGTCGGATCACGTGGTGGCCCCCTTTGAGAGGGTCACGAGCATCACGGTTCCGTTCTCGGAATTTGCTTCGACCTCTACCGTGCCACCGTGAAGCGCTGCAATCTCCCAAACAAGCGCTAGCCCGAGTCCTGCGCCGCCGTATGCCCTGCTGCGGGATTTATCCAGGCGAAAGAACGGTTGGAAGATGCTCTCACGGTACTGCTTGGGTATTCCCGGGCCCCGGTCCTCGACTCGCAGGAACACGTTGCTGTCGTTGTCGCAGATGGAGACGTTGACAGTCGAGCCGGAGCGGCTGTAACGGATGGCATTTTCGACTAGGTTAAACACCAGCCGATAGAGGAGCGTGTCGCTCCCGATTACTAAAGCGTCTCCAGCACAATTGAGGGCTATGCCCTTATTTTCGGCAAGTGGCGCAAGGTCGGTGAGGACCTCCTCGGACAAGGGACCAAGTTCAACATCGTCCTCGCAAGGAACGCTGCGGAGCTCACTCATCTCGAGTAATACCTTGGTCATTCGAGACATGCGCTCGGTTTGTTCTTGTAGCAGGCCGAGCAGCTCGGCTGTTTCGGGTTGCAAACCGGAGTGCTCAGAGATGAATAGTTCAATCTGTGCTTGCATAAGGGCGAGCGGGGTGCGCAGCTCGTGTGCGGCGTTGCCGGTAAACTGACGCTGCGCAGAGAACCCTTCGCCAAGACGGGCGATCATGTCGTTGAAAGAGGCGCTGCATCGTTGTAGCTCGGTGGGCACATCTTCACTGAGTCTGATTTCGCTTAGGTTGTCAGGCTGCACGCGCTCAACCTGGGCTGCAAAAGCTCGTAGCGGTTTGAGTGCACGGCCACTCACAAAGTATGCCAGAACGCCGCCAAGGAGTGTGACTCCAGCCGTGATGCACCAGGTTGTCGTGCCAAAAGACTCTTGCGCGTCGTTTACGACGATCGTGACCTTGTCATCGGGGGTCGCTTTCGTTGGGTCGAACGCCTGGGGCGAATTTTCGCCGGTTGCGTTAAAGGCCGAGATGTTACTGCCGATGGCATCCATGTAGCGCATGCCCGTATAGCCGACCAGGCAGTTCGTCAGCACGCATGCCGCGCACGTGAGCAGTGCCGTCATAATCGTTATGCGCCATTGCAGCGAAAGCCTTTTCATTCGCTATCCTCCATAACGTAGCCCTCTCCAATCCGATTGCGAATCGGGTCGTATCCCAAAGCGCTGCGTAGCTTTTTGCGGAGTGACGAGATGTGAACGCGGGTTGCGTTGCTAAAGCTGTTCACGCTGCTATCCCAAACGTGCTCGATAAGCTCCTCTTGACTTACCGGACGCCCCTGATTAAGCATCAGGTATTCCAAGATTCCCGTTTCCTTGCGCGTAAGAGATAAAGCCTCGCTGTCCACGGAAGCGATGCGCGCCTTGGTGTCAAAGCTGAGCTTTCCGCAGGTTAATACTATGTCGCTTTGTGCGAAGCGTCTGAGGGTGAGGCTGCGGATCCTTGCCGCAAGCTCGTCCAGATGAAACGGCTTGGTGAGGTAATCGTTGGCGCCGGCATCGAGTCCGGCGACTTTATCGGATACTTCGCCACGTGCGGACAGAATCAGTACCTTAGTCTCGCAGTCAGTTTTCCTAAGTTCCCTGAGCACGGTCATGCCGTCGATACGGGGAAGGTTGAGGTCGAGTACCACGAGGTCAAAGACTTCGACGCCCAGCAGGTCGAGCGCCTCCTGTCCGTCGTGACAGCAGTCGACGCTGTACGCCAAGTTTCGCAAGCTGCGCGCGATTGCATCACACAGCGCCCGCTCGTCCTCGACGATCAAAATACGCATAACAGTCTCCTTGCACATTTCAAATCGCGCTTAACACGGATTTTATAGTCGATATGGTCCAATAGGTCGCGTGACGAAAGGAGTGGTCAAGTTGTTCAAAGCGATAAAACCTGTAATGCAGGTTGCGTTGCTGATCGTCGGTGTGGCCATGGTGTGCTTTGGCGTTATGCGTGGCGAGGCGGATGCCGTGCTGGCCAAGGCGATTAGGCTGTGCTTGGAGTGTATCGGAATTGGATAAAAGAAAAAACACCGTGTCGCATGTTTTGGCCAGAATTCGCGGATTCATTCAGGCGGCGGCAACGCTCATCACCAACATTCACCTGCCAAACTTTGCTAAAGGCGGCATCTATCAGGGCCCGGGAAAAACAGTCTGCGTGCCTGGACTTAATTGCTATTCGTGCCCCGCGGCATCGGGTGCGTGCCCCATCGGGTCGTTCCAGTCGGTGGTAGGTTCATCCAAGTTCAACTTTTCTTACTATGTTACCGGTACGCTCATTTTGCTCGGCGTGCTGTTGGGACGCTTTGTATGCGGCTTTCTGTGCCCGTTTGGCTGGCTTCAGGAGCTGCTTCACAAGATTCCCGGCAAAAAGTTCTCCACGAAAAAGCTTAAGCCGCTCACGTACATCAAGTACGTCGTGCTGCTGTTTGCCGTGGTGCTGCTGCCCGTCTTGGTGGTTAACGACGTGGGCATGGGCGACCCGTTCTTTTGCAAGTATATCTGTCCCCAGGGTGTGCTCGAGGGCGCCATTCCGCTGGCCATTGCCAATGCCGGCATTCGATCTGCGCTGGGACATCTCTTTACTTGGAAACTTGCCGTTCTCATTGCCGTGGTAGTGCTGAGCGTTTTGTTCTACCGCCCCTTCTGCAAATGGATTTGTCCACTCGGCGCATTCTATGCGCTCATGAATAGGGTGTCCCTACTGGGGATCCGGGTCGATGCATGCAAATGCGTCTCGTGCGGCAAGTGCTCAAAGGTTTGTCAGATGGACGTTGATGTGGTCCGCGCGCCCAATCATGCCGAATGTATCCGGTGCGGAAAGTGCATCGGGGCCTGTCCTGTCGATGCCATCAGCTATCGCTATGGCCTGGATGTGTCGGCGGAAAAGCTCCCCTTGACCGCCGATAAATAGTAAACAAGCTTCGACAAAACGGAGGAATGACTATGAAGCTTTCTAAGATTGCGGCCCTGTTTATGGTGTCGGTGCTGGCCTTGTGTCTTGTGGCATGTTCGGCGCCCGGTGGCAATGCGAGCGAATCTGCGAGCTCCGATCCTAAGATCGCAGAACTCACTGCGCAGAAGCCGGCCAATGCCGACGAGGCCGCCGAGTTGTATGCAAAACTCATGCAGAAGGAGAACGATATCTTTTCGAGTGATAACGCGCTGTGGGAAAAGGTATTCAATGCGGCAAATAAAGACTCGACAATGATTGAGGACGGCAGCAATTACGGCGATTTCCTGCTCAAGACCATCGACGGCGCCAAGGATAAGTTTACGGCGGATGAGCTTAAGACGCTCAAGGCCGGTGCACAGCAGATCAAGGAGATCGAGGACAAGCTCGAGAGCTTGGAGAAGGAGTTCCCCGGCTGTGGAAGCACGCCGAGCGCAGGCGAGAGCGTCGACGCCTCGACCGCTGGCATGACGGCTGGTGCCAATGCTTCGAGCGAGGCGACGAAGTTCCCCAGCTTTACGGGCAAAGACCTGGATGGCAACGACGTGAACAGCGACGAGCTGTTCTCTAAGAACAAGGTCACCGTCATGAACTTCTGGTTCACTACTTGCAAGCCGTGCGTGGGCGAGCTGGGCGATCTTGAGAAACTGAATCAGGAGCTTGCCAAGAAGGGCGGCCAGGTCGTGGGCGTCAATTCCTTTACACTCGATGGCAACAAGGGCGAGATTGCAGATGCCAAGGACGTGCTGAGCAAGAAGGGCGTGACATATAAGAACATCTGGTTCAAGTCGGATAGCGAGGCTGGTAAGTTTACGTCAAATTTGTTCTCGTTCCCGACGACGTATGTCATCGATCAGAATGGCAACATCGTAGGGGATCCAATCGTGGGAGCCATCAGCTCCGCCGAGCAGCGCGCAGCACTCGACAAACTGATCGACCAGGCGATTGCGAATAGCGAGCAGTAAAATACGCGTAAAGCATAGCAAGGATCGTGCGCCGCTGTGCGAAGTAGTCCGCTACCTTTCAAGATAAGCTCCACCATATAGAGGTCCCGCTCGGGACCTCTTCTTTTGGGCGCCATCCCGTTCGTTTTTTGGCGCGGTTCGTTACATTCCTCACTGGCTCCGGCAAAAAATGGGGATAGAGTAGGACAAACGCGTCGAATACGAACGGCGGGGGAGAGCGGGCAAGTGCGCCCGCGTGGGAGAGGTTGCCGTCCATGCTGGAGCTCAAAGGTATTTGCAAAAGGTACGTTACGCAGTCGTTTACGCAGGTGGCGCTCGACAGCGTAAGCCTGTCTTTTCGCGATAACGAGTTCGTGGCCATTCTGGGACCTTCGGGGTCGGGTAAAACCACGATGCTCAACGTTATCGGTGGGCTCGATCATTTCGATTCCGGCGACCTGCTGATCGACGGTATTTCGACCAAGGATTTTCACGATCGCGATTGGGATGCCTATCGCAACAACCGCATCGGCTTTGTGTTCCAGAGCTATAACCTCATTCCGCATCAGACCATTTTGGAAAACGTGGAGCTGGCGCTCACGCTTACGGGCGTGGGGCATGCCGAGCGCCGCCAGCGTGCGCGCGAGGCGTTGGAGAAAGTTGGCCTGGGCGAGCACGTGAACAAGCGCCCGAGCCAGCTTTCGGGCGGACAGATGCAGCGCGTGGCCATTGCCCGCGCCCTGATCAACGATCCCGAGATTGTGCTGGCAGACGAGCCGACCGGCGCTTTGGATTCAACGACATCCGTACAGGTCATGGATTTGCTCAAGGACGTGGCGCGCGACCGCTTGGTTATTATGGTCACGCACAATCCCGAGCTGGCATACCAATATGCCACGCGCATTGTCAACCTGGCGGACGGCAAGATCACCGACGATTCCGACCCCTTTGATGTAGTAAAGGCCGCGCGTCGCGAGGCCAAGCCCACGCGCAAAACCTCGATGAGCTTTGTGACGGCGCTGGGGCTTTCTGCTCGAAACCTCATGACCAAGAAAGGCCGTACGGCCATGACTGCCTTTGCGGGCTCGATTGGCATTATCGGTATCGCGGCGATCCTGGCGCTCTCCAATGGCGTAAACGGCTACATCAAAAAGGTCGAGGAGGACACGCTCTCGAGCTACCCGCTCACCATCTCCAAGCAGGACTACGACCTGTCGTCCATGATGGGCGGGCAGGGGGCTACGGATGACGAGGCGTCCAACGGCGAGGATTCGTCCGACGACAGCGCCGGCGGCAAGGCTAAGGGAACCGATAAGATCCCCGTGGTTACGGCCGTAAAGGACATGTTTGCAAGCGTTAAGTCCAACGACATGACGAGCTTTAAGGCATGGCTCGATGCCGGTGGCGACGGTATCGACAAAGAGGTCAACGCCATCCAGTACGGCTACGGCGTGACGCCGGTTGTCTATCGTGCGGGTAAGGGCGATGAGAAGCCCGTCCGGCTTGTTCCCAACGCTATGACCGAGGCAATGAGCGGAGGCGCGAGCTCGGCGGCAACGGTGAGCATGGAATCCATGGGAACCTCGGTCTTTAACGAGATGATTGACGACCAGAGCCTGCTCGACAGCCAGTACGATGTCGTCGCCGGTCATTGGCCCACGTCAGCCAACGAAGCCGTGATGGTGCTTTCGAGCCGCGGTACGGTGGGCGACTACACGCTCTATAGCATCGGTGCGCTGGACATCGATGAGCTCAACGATCTGGTAAACAGCGCTATGACGGCTGACGGTGGGGTCGAAACGCCCGAGACCGGCACCGACTTTACCTACGACGATGCGCTGTCTACCACGTTTAAGGTGCTGTCGCCGGCTGATGCGTATCGCAAAAACGAAGAGACTGGCATGTGGACTGACATGTCTGACGATGCCGACTTTATGACGGCCAAGGTTGCCGACGGTATTGACGTGCGCATTGTGGGCGTGGTGCGACCTAACGAGACGGCCAACGCGAGCGCATTGACCCCGGGCATTGCCTATACGCATGCACTGACTCGCCAGCTTATGGAGCGCGCCGCCGATTCGCAGATTGTGCAGGAGCAACTCGTCCACCCCGAGACGGATGTCTTTACGGGCAAGTCTTTCGACGAACTGCAAGGCGAGGCCAAGCAAGGCGTGGATCTGGGCAGCATGTTCAGTGTGGACGAGGCGGCGCTCAAGAGCGCGTTCTCGTTCGATACGTCTGCACTCTCGGGTGTTGCCGGCGGCGGCATTGATCTCTCGGACGTCGATCTGTCCGGTCTGGACATTGACCTTTCGGACGTTGGCAAGGATATCGATTTCAGCGACATCATGGCAAAAGCGCCAACCCCAGATTTCTCGGGCGTCTTCGATGGCTTGGAACTTACGCCCGATCAAATGCAGCAGGTGGGAACGCTGGCCAACCAACTGTTTGAGGGCTTTTTGCGGTCTGATCAGTTTAGGGCGCTGTCGCCCGAAGACCTTAAAGACGCGTCAAAGCTCGCTGCCGCATTCTCGGCATATCTTGAGCATGATACCGCAGCCCAGCAATACCTGGCTCAATTGAAGGCGCTCGGCGGCGATGCCCTGGCCGAGTGCCTGCAACAGGCGATGACCGACTATGTGCAAAAGCAGCTGGCTCCGTATCTGCAGCAGGCTATGGATCAGGTGATGAAGGCAATCAGCGAGCAGATAGCGTCGACGGTATCGTCCCAGCTCAAGGCGGGCGCAGCGGGGCTTATGGACCAGATGGCGACGCAGATGTCTTCGAGTTTTGCCAACCTGGCGAGCGCCATGCACGTGGATGCGAGCGCCTTTGCTCGTGCCATCCATTTCAACATGGACGCCGAGGACCTGAGTTCGCTCATGATGAGCTATGCCAAGGCTTCGAAGCTCACCTACGACAACAATCTGACCACGTTGGGCTATGCGGATGAGGCAGACCCCATCTCGGTTAAGATTTTCCCGCGCGACTTTGAGGCCAAGGAGCGCGTGCTTGATCACATCGATGCGTACAACAAGCAGGTCAAAGCCTCTGGCCACGATGAACAGGCAATCTCGTACACCGACTACATGGGCATCATCATGGGCTCAGTGACCGACATCGTGAACACCATCAGCTTGGTGCTCATCGCATTCGTGAGTATCAGCCTGGTGGTGAGCTCCATCATGATCGGCATCATCACGTACATCAGCGTGCTGGAGCGCAAAAAGGAGATTGGCATTCTGCGCGCGATTGGCGCGTCGAAGCGTAACGTGGCAAACGTGTTCAACGCCGAGACCTTTATCGAGGGCCTCATTGCCGGCGTCTTTGCTGTTGTCGTCGTGGTGGCCGTGAGCTTCCCGGTCAATGCTTGGGCGCTTGCGGTCAAACAGGTCCCCAACCTAATGAGTCTGCCCGTGCAGGATGCGCTGGTGCTCATTGCAATTTCTGTGTTGCTGACGGTCGTTGCCGGCCTGCTGCCGGCCCGCAGCGCATCCAAGAAGGACCCCGTCGAAGCCCTGCGCTCCGAATAATGCGACAAAGGGACAGTCCTTTTGTCACGTTCGTTGATATGAGAGAAGAGTAGATGATTCTATCGTTGGCCCCTATGGAGGGGATTACCGGGCATGTGTTCCGTCGCGTGCATGCGGAGTGCTTCGGCGCGCTCGATTGCTATTACACGCCGTTTTTGCCGCCGCCGCGGGTGGGAAACCGCTTTGGCGGCAAGGCGTTTAAGGAGATTGATCCTGCCAATAACCAGGGGCTCAACGTGGTGCCTCAGCTGATGTCCAAGAACGCGGACGAGTTTGTGTGGGCGGCACAGGTGCTCGCCGACATGGGCTACCGCGAGGTCAATCTCAACTTGGGTTGCCCTTCGGGAACGGTTGTCGCCAAGGGCAAGGGCTCGGGTTTCTTGCGCAATCTCGACGAGCTCGAGGCGTTCTTAAGCGATGTGTGCGAGCGGTCGCCGTTGCCGGTATCGGTAAAGACCAGGCTGGGGTTGGAACGCGATGACGAGTATGAACGTGTGCTCGATCTGTATTGCCGCATGCCGTTGGCAGAGCTGATTGTGCACCCGCGCGTACAGAAGGACCGTTATACGGTCTTGCCGCGCAAGGAGTTTTACGGCGAGACGCTGGAGCGTGCGCCGTTTCCGGTGGCCTATAACGGCGACATTTTCGATCTTGAGGATATGGACGCGCTGGCGGAGGCCTATCCCGACACGCGCCATGTAATGCTAGGGCGTGGCCTGCTCGCGAACCCCGCGCTGGCTCGCATGGTTAAGGGCGGTCCTGCTGCCACGGCAGCCGAACTGCAGCGTTTCCACGACACTCTGTTTGCGGTCTATGCAGAAGAGATTGGCGGCAACGCGGTCTTTCGTATGAAGGAGTGGTGGTTCTACGCCAAGTGCGCTTTTGCCGACCCCGCTACCGTTCACAAGCTCGTACGTAAGACCAAAAAAGTCGACGAATACCGCGCCGCCGTCGAGCGCGTCTTTCGCGAGCAGCCACTCGCACCCATAGCCTGCTTCCACGGTTAGTTAGTCATCGGGGACGTTCTTTAATGACTAGTCATTTATGAACGTCCCCAATGACTAGCTATAAAAGCTGTACGCCAGCATCCAAAGATGTCGAAAAATGTCGACTTTGGATGCTGGCGTATATGTTTGGGTCAACGGGGGAGTTGAGTTTAGGCAATCATTGCATCGAGCGTGATGAGCTCCCTGAGTCGCTCCGTGCGTGTTTGCCCATGGCGCTTTGCTTTTGCGTCAAAGGCTTCAAGGACCGATTCGCCCACACGTGCCGATAAAACAACGCTTGGCTCATCGGAGATCGACGGCCTTCCCAGCTTGATGGTGCGACCCTTCGGCCACTCATCTTTTTCGTATGCCTCCGAGGCTTTCTCCAGCTCTCCGGGAGCAAACCCCATCATCTTTTCGAGCTGCTTAGCGTCCATAGCGCCTCCTATCGATCGGCATAATGTCGAGCACAGGTCAACGGATACTCTTTTTGTATATAGTTTTGTAGACAAAAATACAAACAGTTTATCAGGCTAATTAGCTTGTTTTGACCCGCGTGTTCGATAGGAAATGAGCATTGACGGCTTCGATGCTCCTTTGCTTTTCAGCCTGAAATTTGGATGCTCATTGAACTTCCGGAGGGGAGCGCTTTATTAAGCTATCGAGATTCTGGGCAGGAGCTCTCACTGGTCTTCGATAATGGGACCAGCTTAATTCGCGACACAGTGTGTCGCGAATGGGAGTAGTCGTTAGGTGTCCTTCAATGGCTAGTCATATAAGAACGTCCAAGTGCCGGATTTTGTCATTTAGTGTCGTCCTCAGCGGCTATTCTGGAGGGTCGTGGTCAAAAAAGGGCAAATATGAGTACTGTTGCCATTATGGTTGCATTTATTTTGCTATAAATAGTAGCTCCTGATGAGATTTGTTCCCATTAGGAGCTACTTTTATTGAACATATGAGGAGAAATAACGTCGTCTGCGGACGAGTGGAACGTTGAATGGTTCCTGAAGTGATCAAAATCGCTGCTACTAAACAGGTAGCAGTACTCATATTTGCCTTTTTTTGACCACAGCCCTCTCGGAAACCTTTCCAGAGGCGTCAAACAGCCATAATCCAAAGGTCGCCTCAAACAATTAGCCGGCTAAGAGCGTCCATGACTACCCAAAAGCTGTACACCAGCATCCAAAGATGTCGAAAAATGTCGACTTTGGATGCTGGTGTACATGTTTGGGTCGTATGGGTTGGGGTGAGCTGATCGTAACGCGCGTACTAGAGCAGGTTCTTCTGTACCCACGCGATGATGTCGCTCGATTCGTAGAGTGGCTTGCCGTCGATGAACAGACAGGGAACCTGGCGTTTTCCGCCGACGGCGACGAGCGTCTGCTCGGCCTCGGTATCGGTCGAGATATTGCGCTCGGGGATGGTCACACCGTTATCGGCAAGGAATTGCTTGACCTTTATGCAATACGGGCAGCCGGTCATAACGTACAGCGCGAGCTCATGATCAGTAGCCATAGGTCTCCAATCGGTTGAGGTTTCGATTGAAATACCCAAAGCCGCCGCGGTCTATGCACGCGCCAAAGACGACTCGATGGCCTGGACCAGAAACGCCGTAGCTCCGGTGCCGCAGGGCTTGTCGTAGTAGTCGATAAAGCGCTGGTCGGCAAGATAGCCGTGGGCGAGGCCCAGGTACGCTTCGTTCTGGGGTTCGCGTCCCCAGTTGAGACCAATCCAACGACGATGCATCGCGACAAGCTTGCGAGCCTCGCTTCCATTCGCATCGCCATCGCCCATGGCAATCGAGAGTTGGCCCAGAATAGCGCGTTCAAGTTCCTTCATGTCGTTCCATGTCTCGGGGTCCATGTCCAGCAGTGCTTCGTTTGCTGCATCGATAGCCTCATCGCCGTAGCGAGCCCGAGCCTCGGCGCCGTAGCGTTCCTCGTTTTCCTGCACGGTGCGCCAGCGCTCCAGTTGCGGCAGGACGGCGCCCATGAGCGAGACGGCTTCGTCGAGCGACATGCCGGTGTTTTGCGCCAGGCGCGGGGCACAGTCCTCGATCATTGCCTCCATCGTGGTGTCGTAGGTGTACTGGCCGTGGTCGTAGCACCACTTGCAGTAATGTTCGGTCGTGGCGCCCGTGGCATCGGTGCCGCAGTCGCCGGGCGTGAGTATCATGCCGCAGCTCTGGCAATAGTGCTCGGGCATTTCGAGCAGGTGGGACAGTGGCTCGCCGGTTACGGCGGCAATGAGCTTCATCATGTCGATGCCCGGGGTGACCTCGTCGCGCTCCCAACGGCTGACGGCTTGGCGCGTGACAAAGAGTTTGGCGGCGAGCTGCTCTTGGGTAAGGTGATGGGCGCGACGGATGGCAATGAGCTTTTCTGCAAAGGCCATAGCGGCTCCTTTCTGCTGGTTGATGGCTTAAGCATACGCGGCGGCAGGCGCCCTTCCAAGCAACCGTTGGTTGCACGACGGGAGACCGCGGCGAAGAATTGCGCGCAACGCCCCACGTCTCCATGCCGTACAATGACCGGCATGGAACCTATTGCACACATACATACCGACCTGCCGCAGAAGTTCGGCATTCCGCGCAACAGCTTTTTGGCGCCCCATCTGCAGGGACGCATCGTTTTTGAGCCGGAATTTGCCTCCAATGCAGCGGTTGAGGGTCTGGACTCCTTCTCTCACCTATGGCTGCTGTGGCGTTTTGAAAACGGCACACCCGGCGGCACGGCTAAGGACATAGCCGCCGATGCCAAGACGCGGGACAGGTCCGGAACCAACGCAAAATGGTCGAAAACCGTGCGCCCGCCGCGTCTGGGCGGAGCCGAGCGCGTGGGTGTGTTTGCCACGCGCAGTCCGTTTCGCCCTAATCCCATTGGGCTCACCTGCGTCAAGCTCGACCGCGTGGAGCTTACCGACGATGGTCCCATCATCCATGTGTTGGGGGCCGACCTGCGCGACGGTACGCCCATCTACGACATTAAGCCCTACATTCCGTTTGCGGACTGTCACCCGGATGCGACGGGCGGCTGGATTGAGGATGCTCCATGGCAAGAGCTCGACGTCGAGTTCCCGCAAGCGCTGCAGGATATGGTCCCGCCCGCAAAACTCTCCGGCTTGGTCGAAGTCCTTCGCCAAGATCCGCGCCGTGCGGGCAGCAAGCACGAGCCAAACCGCATTTACCACTTGGCTTACGCCGGGCTCGACATATCTTTTACGGTCGACGAAACCCAGCTAACCGTAGTCGCCGTCAACGACGCACGAGACTAACCAGCCATTCGTCCGCACCCGTCAAATTAAGCGCCAAACTCCGCGCCAAAATCGCCCGTGCTGGTGGACAATAACGCCTACCAAAACAATCACTTTGCACGGGGGCTCAGCATGAAATACGACTTTAGCTCGCTTATCGACCGCCACGGCATGGACTCCATCGCCGTTGACTCCTGGGGCGAGATCCCCGGTATGGCTCCGAACGCACCCGACGAGGGCTTCGACCGCATTCCCATGTGGGTGGCCGATATGAATTTCGCCACGGTGCCCACGGTCCAGGAGCACATCATTCAGCGCGCTCAGCATCCCATGTTTGGCTACTTTAACCCGCGCCCCGAGTATTTCGACCGCATCATCGAATGGCAGAGCCGCCGCAACGGCGTCGAGGGTCTGGCGCCGGAGCATATCGGCTACGAAAACGGCGTGCTGGGCGGCGTCGTGTCGACGTTGCGCGCGTATGTCCAGCCGGGCGATGCGGTGCTGGTCCACAGCCCCACCTACATTGGTTTTACCAAGTCTATCGAAGCCGCGGGCTATCGTATTGTCCACAGCCCGCTTAAACTCGACGACCAGGGCGTGTGGCGCATGGACTTTGAGGACATGGAGTGCAAACTCGCCCAAAACCACGTTCATGCTGCGGTGTTCTGCTCGCCGCACAATCCCTGCGGCCGCGTATGGGAGCGCGACGAGATCGAGCGCGCCATGGACATCTATCGCCAGCACGATTGCGTGGTGATCTCGGACGAGATTTGGTCCGATATCATCCTGCCGGGACACAAGCATATCCCGACGCAGTCGGTGAGCGAGGATGCCCGCATGCGCACGGTTGCCCTCTATGCGCCGAGCAAGACGTTTAACCTGGCAGGTCTGGTCGGCAGCTACCACATCGTCTACAACGAGACGCTGCGCGACCGCGTGTGCGCCGTGTCCAACAAGACTCACTACAACGAGATGAACGTCCTCTCCATGCATGCGCTTATCGGTGCCTACCAGCCGCAGGGCTACGAGTGGGTGGACGAGCTCAACCAGGTGCTTGCCGGTAATATCGAGTACTTCTGCGATTACGTGGATGAGCATTTTGAGGGCGTGTCCTATTCACGTCCTCAGGGCACGTACATGGTGTTTCTGGACTGCACCGAGTGGTGTCGCGAACATGGCCGCGATATTCAGTGGCTGCTCGACGAGGGGGCGCGCGTGGGCGTGGGGTATCAGGACGGCCGCCCGTTCCACGGGCCCTGCCACATTCGCGTGAATCTGGCGCTGCCGCTTTCGCGCGTAAAGGAAGCGTGCGACCGCCTAGACCGCTACGTTTTTGGGGCATAGGGGTCGCACGATTCGGGTACCGCGGCTTGCGCCCATGTCGTCAATGTGCGTGGGCGCATAGAGCGCAGAGGGTTGCGAGCGCGTTTTCCACGTTTGCTACTTTTCTTGAATTTGCTTGCCGCAAAGGTGCTCAATCGTAATTTCATACAGTTGGACGCCTCTGATACTTTGCTTGATTTCCTCTTCGACCTCTTCGGCAGAAGGATAGTACTTGAGGGCAAACTGTCGGACTTTGTCTTCGACAAACGCCGGGTCATCGTTCACGAGGCGGCAACGGCCAAAAACCACGGTGCTCTGAACATAGGGTGCCCAGTCGCCGTCTTTATACCAATCGTTGCCATAGACGGTAAAGCAGACTTTGTCACTGCGTTTGAGTGCATCGACCTTATGCCCTGCCTTGGCTCCATGAAAGTAAATTTTGTCGTGCTCGGGGTCAAAGTAGTAGTTAACGGGAATGGCGTAAGGATAGCCGTCGTCTCCGTTGACGGCAAAAACGCCGCGCTTGCAATTGACGAGCAGCTCTCGTGCCTCTTGATCGGTGATAGCACGCTTCTTTCTGCGAAGAGGTCTAAACATCGTGGACTTCCTTTCTTTCCGCGTGCTGCGTGCACGACGGTGGGCGGTGTGTCTATATCAAGATACTAGTTCAGGCTGCGAGGCCGACGGGAACGCCCCGTTTTCCGCAGATTGAAACGTGCTCTTGTTTGTCGTGGGAGGATTGTTCCTCACAACCCGTCGTTTAGAAGCGTTCTTGATGACTAGTTCCGTTTGCGGGGGAGGCGTGGGACAATACCGAGCGAATGTGATTGGGCGTCTGGGAAAAGGGGTCGCGATGAAAAAGCTCAGGACGCTTGCTGACGTTTTGCGCCAGGCGGGCTTCGTGCGCATTACGGAGCTGTTCCTCGTCTTCTATCTGCTGTGCTCGACGGCTGTCTGGCTGTCCGAACCCACGACCCTCACGTTTGGCGATGGCCTTTGGTTTAGCTTTGAGACCGTATCGACGATCGGCTTTGGCGACATTCCGGCCGAAACGCCGGTCGCCCGTGTCATCACGGTCGTCCTGAGCGTTATCAGCATTTTTTACATTGCCATGCTCACGGGCGTGGCGGTGAGCTACTGCAATACGCTCATCAAGCTGCGCCAAAAGGACACCATGGCGCGCTTTATGGACGATCTGGAGCATTTGGAAGAGCTCGATCGCGACGAGCTCGCCGATCTTTCGCGTCGTGTGCGCGAATATCGCCGACGCCAACGCTAAAGCGGGCGTCGTGCGTCACGACGAGGGGGATTGCATATGAACATCACGGTATACCTGGGCGCCAGCGTTGGTAACGACCCAGCGTTTCTGCCTGCGGTGCAAGAATTGGGCAACTGGATTGGCTCCAACGGGCACGCGCTGGTATACGGCGGGTCCAAATCGGGCCTGATGGGCGCGCTTGCCGATAGCGTGCTCGGGGCAGGCGGACACGTGACAGGCGTTGAGCCGAGCTTTTTTATCGAGGCGGAGTTCCAGCACGAGGGCATCGACGACCTTATCGTTACAAGTGACATGGCCGAGCGCAAAGCCAAGATGATCGAGCTCGGTGATGCGTTCATCGCATTTCCGGGCGGCACGGGCACGCTCGAGGAGATTGCCGAGGTTATGTCCGCGGTATCGTTGGGGCACCTGAGTGCTCCGTGCATCTTGTATAACCTGGACGGTTACTACAACGACCTCAAGGTGCTGCTCGGGCACATGATTGATAAAGGGCTTTCGAGCCCGAGGCGTCAGCAAGGCATCTACTTTGCCGACGATTTGCGCGAGATTGCCTCGATTATCAACGGATAAGTCTTGAGCCTGCCCCACTATGACTCCCAATGGTGCCGTTTGCAGCGCAGATGGTTGGTTCGTTCGGGCAACGCTCACTCTACAATAAAACGTATCTATGTCGACTTTGACCGCGGGAGGACCCGATGGATAACCTTGCCAAACCCAAAAACCGCGCGCTGTTTTTAATGAGCGTTGCCGTGACCGGTGCGTTCGCAGGTGCCGCGGTCTGGCTGTTCTTTTTTGCGATGGAGCACGGCATCGACTATCTATGGACCAAGATTCCGCATATGCTGGGCGTCGCTTCGCCCGAGCTTGCCAGCGGCCCGTTTGACTTTTTGCCGTACCCGTTTTTTGTCTGCCTGCTGGGCGGCCTGTTAATCGGTCTGTACGAAAAGCTTACGGGCGCCAAGACCGATAACCTCAATCAGGTGATGGCTAAGGTCAAGCAAGATGGGCGCTACCCGTACGACAATCTGGGCAAGCTTTCGCTCGCGGCATTGCTGCCGCTGCTGTTTGGCGGAAGTATTGGACCGGAGGCCGGCCTGACCGGCGTTATCGCGGGTCTGTGCAGCTGGGTCGGCGACCGCATGCGTCGCTTTGGCGCCGAGTTTAGGGAGCTCACGCTGCTGGGTACCCAGGCTGCCCTGACGGCGCTCTTTACCGCGCCCGTCTTTGGCTTTGTGGCGCCGCTCGCCGGTAGCGCTGACGGCCAGGGCGAAGACGCCCACGATGAGTCCGCGTCCGACGAGATCACCATCAAGCTGCCCAAGGCGCAAAAGACGGTGGTCTATGGCATTGCGATTGCCGGCGGTCTGGGTACCTACCTGCTGCTTGGCCAGCTTGTGGGCGGCGGCATGGGCATGCCCAGGTTCGAGTCCGCCGAGGTGGGCAACCTGGAACTTGTCTGGCTCATTCCGCTGGCGTTGATCGGAACAATCTGCGGCTGGCTGTACTTTGTTTCTGAGCACGCGAGCGAAGCGTTTGCCCATGCAATAGGGGAGCGTCCTGTCGTCAAGGCCATGCTAGCCGGTCTGACGCTCGCCATCTGTGGCACGGTCCTGCCCTACACCATGTTTGCCGGCGAGACTCAGGCCGATGTGCTCATGGAAACCTATCTGACCATTCCCGCCGGCGTGCTTATTTTGACCGGTCTGGTTAAGGCCATGCTGACCCCCGCCCTCATCAATATGGGCTGGCGCGGCGGCCATTTCTTCCCCGTCATCTTCTCGGGCGTAAGCCTGGGCTACGGCCTTGCCGTCCTCACCGGCGCCGATCCGGTCTTTTGCGTCGCCGTCTGCACGGCATCGACGATGGGTGCGGTCATGCGTCAGCCGGTCATGGTTGTGGGCCTGCTGCTTATGTGTTTCCCACTCAAGGGTATCGTCTGCATGATCATCGCCGCAGCCATTGCCGCCGGCATTCCACTGCCCAAGCCGCTGCGCAAGTAATACGGTGGCGCACACCGGGGACATGCCGTTTGCCACGGATTTGCGGGGAGGGGTGGCAATCGTGCCCTTCGTGGATTGAGGCTCGCGTCGCTACAGGTCGCATGCTCGATAAACCTTGGTGCTGACGGTGCAGCTGATTGCGCATAGCGCGAGGGCCAGCACGGCAATTCCTGCGCACAGACAGCCAAGAACGGCAGGATTGGGATTCGCTCCGGCAATCGACATAAGCCAGTTGCTGATGGGGTTGGAGGAGCTCAGCGTGGCCATGGCAAGGCACCCGAGCAGGGCAAACAGGCCAACGGATAGGCGCAGCGCCTCCATGTGTCTAAATCGAAAGAACAGCGGCTGTGCCAAAAACACCATCATGAGGGAGATGAGCATCGATGCTGCCGAGGCTATTGTGATCTCAAAGACGGTCTGTCCTGTCGAGGTCACGCCCGCACTGCTGAAGAGCGGAAGGACGATGATGCTCAAAAGCGCTGCGGCGCACGCCATGACAGCCGAGAAGGCAACGATGCACAGGTAACGTGCGCAGATGATATCTTTGCGCGAGAAGGGCAGCGTTGCCCGATAACGCTCCCAACCGTTTTGATTGTCGAAACCGGCCAGTGAGTTCATGACCATGATGGGCGACATGGCACTGACCGCGCAGGCGCCGGCACTTGTGCCAGAGTCGCCGCCCGATGCGTTGGCAAGGGTTAGCACGACGAAGATGAACAGGCCGACGCCCGCAATGCTCGGGACGAGCGTGCGAACGATGGCAAGCTCGGACATAATGGCGCGTTTCATTTCAAAGCCCCTTTCAGCATGAAGCGAAGATAGTCTTCAATGGTTGCCCGATCGCAGGGAATCTCGGGGAAGGCCTCGAGCACTTCGCGGTGGTTGGGCACGAGCACGTCCACGCTGTAGGCGTGGCGGGCGGCGCGGGTGCCTTCGACGCAAGCCATGAGCTCGGCGGCCTGTGCCTGGGTGCAGTGGGCGATGCCGGCGCGGTCGGTAATGTCCTCGCGTGGCAGGTCAAACACAATCGAGCCGTTATCGATGCAGATGACGCGGTCGGCAGCACGATCGAGATCAGACGTAATGTGGCTCGAGAGCAGCACGCTGCGCTGGCCGTCGGAAACGAAGGCGAGCAGCTCGTCGAGCAGCTCTTCGCGCGCCATGGGATCGAGGCCCGCGGTGGCTTCGTCCAAAACGAGCAGCTTAGCATTGTGGCTGAGCGCGCAGGCAAGCTGCAGCTTCATGCCCATGCCGCGGGAGAGGTCTTTGACCTTTGTCTTGGGATCGAGGCCAAATCGGTTGATGAATCCGGCGAACGTTTCGCGGTCCCACGTGGGGTACGCCGGGCCTACGAGCGACTCGATCTGGCCCACCTTGAGCGTGGAGGGGAAGGGGCACGTGTCCAGCACGAGACCGACGCGAGTGCGCAGACAACGCTGCGTCTCATCGGGCGCGTCGGCGCCACAGCGCTGCCCAAACAGGTGCACCTCGCCGGCATCGAGCTTTATAAGCCCGAGAGCAGCTCGAATCGTCGTTGTTTTGCCAGCACCGTTGGCACCAACAAAGCCGACGATCTGGCCAGGCTCCACAGCGAGCGTGACATCACGCAGCGAAAAACGGTCGCTCACACGGCGTGAGATGCCTTTGAGTTCTAGCAAGTTTTGCATGGTATAGCCTTTCTTGCAGATGGCTACTGCATGGTTTCGGGGGCTACCAGGTCGAGCATTTCGTGCAACTTGTCGCGCGTGACGCCCAAGGCTTCGGCTTGGCTTGCCGCTTTCGCAAGCAGCTCTTCGATATGGCAGAGCTGGTTTTCACGCAAGAGCTCCTGGTTGCCCTCGGCGACAAAACAGCCCTTGCCCTGCACGGTGCAGATAAACCCGAGCTGCTCCAGGTCGGCGTAGGCGCGCTTGGTGGTGATGACGCTCACGCCAAGATCGCTCGCGAGCGCACGGATGCTGGGGAGTTTGGCTCCCGCAGCGAGCGTGCCCGAAAGGATCTGAGCTTTGAACTGCGAGGATATCTGTTCGTAGATGGGCTTGTCGCTCGAATTGGATAGGATGATGTCCACAGCGGCTCCTTAGCTGTTGGGCTACACGTGTATATAACCGGTAAACGCAGTATATATACACTATGCACAGTTACGCAAGAGCTAAATGCGGATCGTCCGCTCGTTCATTCATCTCAATCTGTAACATCTGGAACCGATTTGGACGGCTACCTGTTACAGATCGAGATCTTGCTGGCGGGCCCCACCTGGTTGTCTCAATCTGTAACAACTGGAGAAGATTTTGGCTGCTAGATGTTACAGATCGAGACATTGGCCAACCGTCTATCCTTATATCTCAATCTGTAACAGATGGACCCGTTTTGAGTGGCTAGATGTTACAGATCGAGACAAACTGCTGCGGAGTGCCGCTATCGACTGCTACCCTAGACCCCAACTGATGAATTTGTCCTGATAGGTGCCCTGCTGCAGCATTTCGCGGCTACAATAGTGCGGTTACAACGACGTAATGCACTCAATGCAAGAAAGGATCCGCATGGCAAGCCTGTCGGATGAAATCTCGTCGCGCCGCACATTCGCGATCATCAGCCACCCGGACGCCGGTAAGACCACACTTACCGAGAAGCTGCTGCTCTATACCGGCAGCATTCAGACCGCCGGCTCGGTCAAGGGCAAGAGCTCGGCCAAGCATGCCGTCTCGGACTGGATGGACATCGAGAAGGAGCGCGGTATTTCCGTTACCTCCTCGGTGCTGCAGTTCACCTATAACGGCGCCTGCGTCAACATCCTCGATACCCCCGGCCACCAGGACTTCTCGGAGGATACCTACCGTACCCTTATGGCCGCCGACGCCGCTGTCATGGTCATCGACGGCGCCAAGGGCGTCGAGGCCCAGACCAAAAAGCTCTTTAAGGTCTGCACGCTGCGTCATATTCCCATCTTCACCTTTGTGAACAAGCTCGACCACGAGGCTCGTGATCCGTTTGAGCTCATGGAAGAGATCGAGAACGTCCTGGGTATCAATACGTATCCCATGAACTGGCCGATCGGCAGCGGCCGCAACTTCCGCGGCGTGTTCGATCGTCAGACTCGTCGCGTTATCGCCTTTGAGGGCGACGGCCACGCCAACGCCACCAAGAAGGTCGCCGAGGTCGAGGCCGAGCTGGGCGATCCTTCCATGGACGAGCTCATCGGCGAGGAAAACCATAAGAACCTGATGGACGACATCGAGCTGCTCGATGGCGCCGGCGATGAGCTCGATTTGGATGCCGTGGCCTGCGGCAAGCTGAGCCCGGCGTTCTTTGGCTCGGCGCTTACCAATTTTGGCGTGGAGCCCTTCCTTAAGGAGTTCTTGCGCCTTGCCCCGACGCCGCGTGCCTACACCGACACGCTCACCAGCGAGCCGGTCGATCCCTGCCGCGACGACTTTAGCGGCTTTGTGTTTAAGATCCAGGCCAACATGGACAAGAACCACCGCGACCGCATCGCCTTTGTGCGCATTTGCTCGGGCAAGTTCGAGCGCGGCATGGACGCCTTCCACGTGCAGGGCAACCGCAAGCTCAAGCTTGCCACGGGCACGTCGATGATGGCCGACGACCGCGCCATCGTGGACGAGGCGTACGCGGGCGATATCGTGGGCCTGTTCGACCCGGGTATCTTTAGCATCGGCGATACCGTGTGCTCCGGCAAGCGCCACGTGCAGTATCCGCAGATCCCGACGTTTGCCCCCGAGATGTTCGCTCGCATTACGCAGGTCGACACGCTCAAGCGCAAGCAGTTCGTCAAGGGTATGGAGGAGCTTGCCCAGGAGGGTGCCATCCAGATCTTCCGCGAGCTGGGTGCCGGCATGGAGAGCGTCATCGTGGGCGTGGTCGGCGTCCTGCAGTTTGAGGTACTCGAGCGCCGCCTCAAGGCCGAGTACCGTGTCGAGGTTCGTCGCCAGCCGCTGCCCTATACGGACATCCGCTGGATCCAGAACGACCCCGATACCATCGATATCCCGGGCCTTTCGCTCACGCGCGACACGCTGCGTGTCGAGGACATGCGCGGTGGTAAGTTGCTGCTGTTCACGAGCCCGTGGAACGTGGATTGGGCAACCGACCACAACCCCGACCTTATCCTGTCGGAGTTTGGCAACGTGGCCTTTTAACGCATCGGCGTGGTGGCCCTGCGGGGCTGCCGCGCCGTTTGCTTGCCTGATGCCGTGTGAGCGGCTATCATACCCACCGTCGTCTCAAGACCGGGGCGTCCGAGCAGTTCGGGTCCGATATCCTGCTCGTTAAACCTAAAACCAAAGGAGTACATAATGATCAAGAAGGTCATGGAGGACTATAAGGTCCTGTTGCGGAGCATTCCCGCGGCAACGGTTTCGCTGTTTTTCGTGAGCGTCATCATGATGAACCTGCTGGCCAACAAGGAGCTCATCAGCCTGCCGTATCTGGCACTCGACTGCGGCTTTGTGGTGAGCTGGGTTTCGTTTTTGTGCCAGGACATGATCTGCAAACGCTTTGGCGCCAAGGCATCCATCAAAATCTCTATCCTCGCGCTGCTGGTCAACCTGGCCGTGAGCCTGTGCTTTTGGGCATGCTCGCTCACGCCCGGCATGTGGGGCGCCTACTATGACACGGGCATGATCGAGGTCAACACTGCCCTTAACGCCACCATCGGCGGCACCTGGTACGTGGTGCTGGGCTCTTCGCTGGCAATGCTCGTTTCTGCCGTGGTTAACTCCACGCTCAACCAGTCGCTCGGCCGCATGCTCAAAAAGAATAACTTTGCGAGCTTCGCCTTCCGCTCCTATGTGTCCACGGGTGTCGGCCAGTTTATCGACAACCTGGTCTTTGCCATTGTAGTGAGCCACACGTTCTTTGGTTGGACCTGGGTGCAGGTCCTTATGTGCTCGCTGACCGGCGCTGTTGCCGAGCTGCTGTGCGAGGTCTTCCTGAGCCCCGTGGGCTACAAGGTCGTGCGCGGCTGGGAGCGCGAGAATGTGGGTTCCGAGTACCTCGAGCGCCACGCAACCGCCTAAGGAGCAAGTATGCGGGTTTTGATCACGGGCGCTTCGGGCGGTATCGGAGCCGCGTGCGTGCAGCGCTTTTTGGACGAGGGCCACGAGGTCGTGGGCTTTGACCTGCTGCCGGCGGCGATCGAACACGAGCGCTACCGCCATCTGATCGTTGATGTCCGCGAGCCGGGCTCGTTTCCAGGCGACCTTGAGCCTCAGGTAATCGTGAACGTTGCCGGTGTGCAGGATTCGGCCGATGATATTGCCGCCAACCTGTGTGGCACCATCAACGTGACCGAGCGCTACGCCTTTGTGGGGGAGGGGCTCGCCGCCAAGCCGGCGCCGGCTATCGAATCCGTGGTCAATGTGGGGTCGGCGAGCGGGCATACGGGATCGGAGTTTCCCGCCTATGCCGCCAGCAAGGGCGGCGTTATCGCCTACACTAAGAACCTTGCAAACCGCCTGGCACCGCAGGCCATCGCCAACAGTGTGGACCCGGGCGGCGTTATCACGCCGCTCAACCGTTGCGTGATGGAAGACGAGCACCTGTGGAACCAGATTATGGAGCTCACGCCGCTTAAGCGCTGGGCCACCGCCCAGGAGATCGCCGAGTGGATCTACTTTGTGGGCGTGACCAACCGGTTTATGACCGGGCAGAGTCTGCTAATCGATGGCGGCGAGGCCGGCCGCACACAATTTATTTGGCCCGAATAGGAAACGCGCCCGATGGAAAGCCGTCGGGCGCGTTTTTGATGTATCGATTTTTAGCCGAGGCAAGTCCAGTTGACGGGGGTCGAGCCGCGCTGTTCGAGTAGCCGATTGGCTGCCGAGAAGGGGCGCGATCCCATAAAGGCGGGGAGTTCTGCCGTGGCACGGTTGGCCGAAAGCGGCGAGGGGTGCGTGGAGGCCAGACAGAACTTGTCGGTTGCCTTGCCCGCGCCAGTTGCGACGAGCTTACCTTCGACCATCTGCTGGGCAAAGCGGCCCCATGCCAAAAAGACGACCGACTGGGGCAGCTGACAGCAGCGTTCGATAACGTAGTCGGTGAGCGTGCTCCAGCCCAGTTTGGCGTGCGAGTTGGCGGCATGCTCGCGCACGGTGAGCGTAGTGTTAAGGAGTAGGACGCCCTGTTGTGCCCATGGGGTTAGGTCTCCCGTGGCGGGAATGGGGCAGCCCAGATCGGCATTGAGTTCCTTGTAGATGTTGCGCAGGCTCGGCGGCAACTTGGTTTGCGTCGCGGGGACCGAGAACGACAGCCCCATTGCCTGGTTGGGCCCGTGATAAGGGTCTTGACCCAAGATGACAACTTTGACCTGGTCGGCCGGCGTGTAAGCGAGGGCATTGAGGATGTCGTCTTGTGCCGGGTAGATAGTCTGCTCGGTACGCAAAAGGGCGATGCGCTCGAGCAGCTGGTTCGTAGTGTCACGTACCGGCTGCGGCGCATCGCCCAGCCAAGTTGTTATGTTGCGGTCGCGAGTTGCGGTGTCCATGGGGCTCCTTTATGGCAGATGCTCTGTTGGCATCTATTGTAAAGGCGTCCGGAGGCCTTTGTGTCGCGGCTGCATAAGGAGTGGGATCTACGAGACGTGCTCGGGCGCTCCTGCCATGCGAGCCTGTCCATGTGCGCGGAGGCGCGGAAGCTCGACGGTTGCCACCATGACGCCGGTGAGGATGAGGGCTGCGCCAAAGAAGGCGATGGGGCTCAGGACCTCGCCGACCAGGAAGAACGAGAAGACGGCGGAGCATACCGGCTCGAGCGAGAAGGCGAAGCCGGTGGTCTCGGCGGGCACGTGGGGCTGCACGAGCGTCTGGGTGATAAAGCCGTAGGCAGAGCAGATGAGTGCGAGCGCGACGACGACCACGATCTCGCTGGGCGTACTGGGAAGTGTGAAACCGCCAAAGACGCATGCGGCGATGCCCGAGAACAGGCCGCCGAAGCCCAGCTGCCAAACGCCCAGAGCCAGCGGATCGACTTCTTCGACAAAGCGCTTGGCCACGATAATGTGGCTGGCATAGATAAAGGCCGAGAGCAGCATGATGATCGCGCCGGGATTCAGGCTGGTAAAGTCTGCGCCCGAGAGCAGCAACATACCGCAGGTGACGATGGCGGTGCCGACGAGCACTTTGCACTCGGGGGCGCGACGCAGCAGGGCGGCGTTGGCAAACGGCACAATCACGACCGTCAGGCTCTGCAAAAAGCCGGCGGTGGAGGCGGAGGTGAGGCTGGAGCCCAGGCACATGCAGGTGAGCTCGGTTGCCATAATGGCGCCGATGATGGCGGCACGGACCATAAGGTCGCGGTTGATGCGCAACGCGTGCTTGTGGAAGAGCAGCAGGCAGACCACAAAGGCGATGATGCAGCGTAGCGCGACGATGCTCGTGGCGTTCATGCTGTCCATGCCGATCTTCATGAGGGGGTACGAAAAGCCCCATGCGACGGGAACGGAAAATGAGAGCGCGATTGCTTTTTTGCGGTCCATGGGACTCCTTTTGTTACAGAACGGTTTCGTAAAAAGGATTCTGCTACCAGATTTGGATGTAGTAAAGCGAATGTATCTTCAGTATGATTAAGAAATACTAATGTAGGCACGAAAAGCGCTGACAAAACGTTTTACGGCTGCATTGATGTGGAGGCACGATGGCATCGCGGTATCAGATTGTTTGTATGGTGGTCGATCGCGGCAGTCTTAAGGGCGCGGCCGACGAGTTGGGCTATACGCAAAGTGCGGTGAGCCAGGCCGTCAAGGCGCTCGAGCGCGAGCTGGGTACCACGCTTATCGAGCGCGGCAAGCAGGGTGTATCGCTTACGCGCGACGGCAAACAGTACCTGCCGTATCTGCGCCAAATCGTAACTGCCGAGGCCGAGCTCGAGGGCAAGCGCCAGGAGCTGCTGGGGCTTTCGTCGACCGATATTCGCATCGCGACGTTTACCAACGTGAGTCGTACTGTGCTGCCGCGTGTGATCCGCGACTTTGGGGCTCTGCACCCGGGCGTGCACTTTACTCTCAAGCAGGGCGATTACACGCGCAACGCCCAATGGGTGCACGATGGCGTGGTTGATTTTTGCTTTACGGCGCGCGGATTTACCGCTGGGCTCGAGAAGCGCGTGGTCTATCACGACGAGTTGGTGGCATTGTTGCCGGCCGCGCATCCGCTGGCGGCAAAGGAAAAGGTGACGCTCGCCGACCTGGCGTCCGAGCCGTTTGTGCTGCTGGATGAGGGCGAACAGAGCCTGGTGCTCGATGCATTCGCGGCGCATGGACTGTCGCCACACGTGACGAGCGAGGTCACCGACGACTACACCATTATGGCGATGGTGGAGGAGGGCCTAGGCGTGAGCATGCTCTACCGTCGTACTGTGGAGGGCATGCGAGCCGATATTCGTGTGCGGCCCATCGTGCATGCCCCCTCGCGCGACGTGGTGGCCGCCTGGCGCAGCTGGGACACCATGCCCATCGCCACGAGGCGCTTTATCGACTATATGAGCTCGCATATTGTCAATTAATGACTGGCGTGGCGTTGAGTGCGGTGTTTAGCGGGCTGTCGCTTTGGCTTGGGTGGCGCGATAGGTGCGTGCCGGGTGGCAGAGTAGTACCGCCACGACCATAAAGAACGCCGTGGTGCCCAGGCTGATGGGGTAGACCATCATGATGTTCGCAAAGGTGCGGAAGTGCGGGAACACGCAGAACACCCAATAGAAGCGGATGCCGCAGACGCAGATCATGGTGATGAGGGCGGGCGTGAGCGAGATACCAAAGCCGCGCAGGTAGCCTGACATATTTTCGTAGAACATGCTAAAGGCGTACGCCGGGAAGATCGAGCACACGCGGATATAGCCGATCGAGACGATGTTGGGATCGCTGTTGAACAGCGACAAGATCTCGCGCCCCAGACCGACAATAACGATAATCGTGGTGAGTGCAACGATGCCGCCTTCGACCAGGCAGACCTTGAGCGTTTTGGTGCAGCGGTCGATCTGGCGGGCACCGTGGTTTTGTCCCACAAAGGTGGTGCAAGCTTGGCTAAAGCTGTTGAGCAGGTTGTAGCACACGTACTCCAGGCTCATGGCGGCGCTCGATGCCGCCATGACCTCGGTGCCCAGGCTGTTAATGGCGGACTGGATGATGATGTTGGCGACGGCAAAGACGGCGCTTTGGATGCCGGCGGGCAGGCCGATCTTGACGATGCGCTTGAGGGCGATGGGGTCGATAGCCAGGTCGCGTAGGGTGACGCGGACGACGGAGTCGGTCTTGAGCAGGCGGATAAAGAGCGTGGCGGCGCTGACGGTGTAGGCGATGGCGGTGGCGATGGCGACGCCCGCGACACCCCAGTGGAGTACGGGGACAAAGATGAGATCCAGGCCAATGTTGAGGACGGTGGACACGGCAAGCGCCTGCAGCGGCATGCGGGTGATGCCGACGGAGCGGAAGATCGCGGCCTCAAAGTTGTAAAGCAAGATTGAGGGCATGCTGAGCAAAAAGACGCGCAGGTAGAGCGAAGCGAGCGGCATGGTCTCGGCGGGAACGTTGAGCGCGGCGAGCATGGGCTCGGCAAAGATCTCGCCCAGCGCGATGACGACAAAGCCCACGAGCGCCATTAAAATCGAGGTATGGACGGCGCGTTTGACCATGTTCTGATCGTTGCGGCCGATAGCGTTGGCGATGACCACGTTGGAGCCAAGCGACATGCCAATAAACAGGTTGAGCATAAGGCTGGTAAGCGGAACATTGGAGCCGACCGCCGCCATGGCGAGGGTTCCCTGGTCGCCCGAGAAGTTACCGATGATGACCGTGGCGATGAGGTTCGACAACTGCTCCAAGATGCTCGTGGCGGCCACAGGGAAGGCGAACAGGGGAATATTGCGCCACAGCGATCCGGTGGTCATATCGATGTGCTTAGATACGGTATCAGCCATACGCTCTCAATCTCTAACATGCTATATCGTGCTTATTTGCGCAGATGATGATACTCCTAATCGACTAGTCATTGGGGACGTTCTTAAACGACTAGTCATTCAAGAACGTCCCCAATGACTAGGTGGGGAAGGCGTGCGACAATGGTGGGCGTTGTGTTGTTCGCGCTAAGGAGTTGCCATGTTGTTGTGTCCCGTTTGCCATGAGCCGCTGGTGGATGACGAACGCGGCGCTGCATGCGCGGGCGGACACCGGTTTGACCGTGCTCGCGAGGGCTATCTATATCTGCTGCGCTCGTCCAAGAGCGGCGACTCCATGGGCGATCCCAAGTCGCAGGCACGCAGTCGTCGTGACTTTCTGAACCGTGGATACTACGCGCCGTTGCGCGATGCGATGGTTGAGCAGGTGCGCAAGCAGGTGTCTGAGCGCGCCGCGTCTACGAAAGGCCCCATGACGCTGCTCGATATTTGCTGCGGTGAGGGCTACTACACCAGCGCCATGGGCGCGGTGCCGGGCGTGGATGCTTACGGTTTCGACCTGGGCAAAGAGATGGTGCGCCTGGCCGCCAAGCGCGGCGATGCGACCTATTTCGTGGCCAACATGAAGGACATCCCCGTGGCCGATGGCGCCTTCGATATGGTGACCGAACTCTTTGCCCCCTTTAACGAGCGTGAGTTTTCTCGCGTGCTGGCGCCCGAGGGCTCACTCTATACCGTGGTGCCGGGCGCCCGTCATCTCTTTGGGCTCAAGGAGGTACTCTACGACACACCGTACCTTAACGATGAGAAGCTGCCGAAGACCACCGAGCTCGAGTTAGTCGGAACGCAGCGGGTATCTGCGAATATTACGCTTCAGACGCAGGCCGACATCGAGGCGGTGTTTCAGATGACGCCCTACTACTACCGCACGCGCCCCGCCGACAAAGAGCGCCTGGCAAACTTGGACACGCTCCAGACCGATATCGACTTCATCATCGCCGAGTACCGCCACAGCTAACAACCTGCCAAAAAGGGACAGGTTTATTTTGGTAGGTTTTATCTGGGCAAACGTAAAGGGCCGACCGCGGAGATGCGCGATCGGCCCTTTTTAGCTGCTTGGCTGCAGAGGTTATGAGAAGCGAGCGCTTACAGGCGGTCCTTGTTCTCGGCCTTAACGGCGTGCGCCTGCTGAACAAAGAACAGATCGTACACCACGATGACAAAGGCGACGATATTGACGGAGCTGCCGCCGAGCGCGGGAAGCGTGAGCGCGGCCTGGACGAGCGTGGCGATTGCGGCGACGATGCCGAGCTTAAACGCGCCATCCACCTGCGAAGGCTTGTTGGCGCCCTTGATACCCACAACACCTGCGGCAAGGTCGACAAGGCCCTTAACAATCACCACAACAGCGGCGAGCGTGGCGTTCGATCCGTAAGCGGATCCAAAATTGCCGGTAACAATGCCGGCAATTCCGATGACGAGGCTGGCGATGCCCAGAACAAAATAAATCAGGGCAAGGATTTTGAGTGTCTTGCGAGCAGCGCTCATAGCTGGTCCTTTCGATGCGGGCGCGGAGAATCTGTCGCGCCCAGGTTACGGCACATATCGTGAAGCACATTGTAGTTCAACGGGACGATGCATGCGTTTGAAAGCGTCTCTTGCCTGTACGGTCCAACCTTTCAAAAAGGAAAGCTGGACGTAAGCCAAATCGATGGCAGCTCATGTGCGGCGCTGCGATGATGAGGCCGTAACAAGGAGCTGGTCTCAAGGAGGAGTCATGATGTACGGAGCAGAGCAAGTACGAGAGCCGCGGTCGCTGGGAAGGCGCATGGGCGATTCCGTGATCGCTGCCGTGTGCACGGGATTGATGGCGGTGCTTTGCATTGGGATGCTGTGGGCCATGTCGCATGTGGGACAATAGCGGACGGTTGGGTGCTGGCATAAACGGCGCCCCGCGTATTCGTTTTGCTTGTTAAGGAGTGTCCATGGGCGTCGTCGATCCCTTTTCTGTTGCTCGAGCCGCGGGGCTTGAGCTGATCGGGAAGTCCGAGGGCCTCACGCTCACCGACGGCACGATGGAGCTGCGTGCCGATTTTGGCCGCATGCTTCCGCGGCTCAAACAGGGCCGTCTGCAGCAAGAGCTGTTGGTAAAGGCTGCGCGCGCAAAAGGCATCGAGCGCCCATGGGTGATTGATGCCACGGCAGGCTTTGGCGAGGATTCGCTGCTGCTGGCTGCCGCGGGCTTTACCGTCGATCTGTATGAGCAGGATTGCGTGATTGCGGCGCTCCTCAAGGATGCCTTGGATCGCGCAGCAGATGATCCGGCGCTTGCGGTTGCCGTGTCGCGCATGCGCCTTCATGCGGGCGAGGACAGCATTGCCGGTCTTCGCCATGTAGCTGAGTTGATCGGGCGGGGCGAGCTTGCCGCCCCCGACGTGGTGTATCTGGACCCCATGTTTCCCGAGCGCACCAAAAGTGCGGCGGTCAAAAAGAAGTTCCAACTCTTGCACCATCTGGAACAGCCATGTACCGATGAGGAATCGCTGGTCGAGGCGGCGCTTGCTGTGCATCCGCGCAAGGTCGTTATCAAGCGGCCGGTGAAGGGCTCGCTGCTTGCCGGCGTTAAGCCGAGCTATCGACTTGCGGGCAAGGCCGTTCGTTACGATGTTTTGGTGCCGCCGCGCCCGTAGCTTGCGTGCGATGGTTGGCGCTCCGTCGGTGCCGTGCCGATGCGGTGCCTATTTCCAAGGGTGCGACGTCAGATGCCAGCCGCCACAGTATTCGCATTTGTAGCAGGCCAAACCACGCCGCCCGCGGTTTTCGCAGTCGGCCATAACGGCCTCGGCCTCGGCGCGCGTGTCGTAACGGTTTTTGCGTTCGCACGACTTGTAGCGCCAGGCTTCATCGCGCTCGGCGTTCAGGGCGTCGCGGCGCTCGTCTTCGCGCGCAAACAGGTCGCTCATATCGCCGCCGGTAGCAGCGCCCAAAAACTCGCTTTTGGCCTTTGACCAGGCGGCTCGCTTTTTGCTTCCCATCTGCTTCGCGCCTCTCTCCAAACGCTGGTATCATTGCCCAATCAAAGTGATACCAATAAACGTGAGGTCGCCGCGTGATGATCAGAAAAACCCTCGATACCGACATTCCCGCCGTCATGGCCATCTATGACGCCGCCCGCGCCTTTATGCGCGCGCATGGCAACGCCACGCAGTGGCCCGAGGGCACGCCTTCGGCCGAGCAACTGGCTGCCGATATTGCCGCTGGTGGTAGTTACGTGTGTGAAGTCGACGGTCGCGTGGTTGCGACGTTTGCCTTTTTACCGGGTCCGGACGAGTGCTATGACGTAATTGAGGATGGTCAATGGCGTAGCGACACTCCGTACGCCGTGCTGCACCGTGTGGCGTCCGACGGCACCGTGCACGGTATCGCGGCTGCGATGTTTACCTTTGCCAAGGAACGTATCGACCATCTGCGTATCGACACGCACCAAGACAACCTGCCTATGCAGGGCGCCATCGCCAAGGCCGGGTTTAAGCGCGCTGGTATCGTATATGTGTCGGACGGTACGCCGCGCGTCGCGTTTGATTGGCTGCGCGAGACATAAGAGCGGGGACGCGTATCAACAATTTGCACGAACGAAAATGGCTCCGGGTGGGGCCATTTTCGTTCGCTGTGCTGTTTTGCAAGCCGGCTTTCGCAAGGCGCGAACCTACGAAAATCGCCGCGCGGCAACGCGGGGCGATGAGCTCGGTCGGGGGATAGGGCTCGCTTCGCCCGCCGGCTCGTAAATTGTATCATCCAGTGTGGAACGAGGACGCCCGTTGCCGCGTGCGATGGGCTTGTAATAAGAGGAGGGCCATGTCGAAGCAAGCGGTCGTTGGAATCCTGGCGCATGTCGATGCCGGCAAGACCACGCTGGCCGAGGCCATGCTGTTCAACGCGGGTCGCATTCGCAAGCGCGGCCGCGTGGACGATGGCGATTCGCATCTGGATACGAACGCGATCGAGCGCGAGCGTGGCATCACGATTTTCTCGTCGCAGGCCGTGCTCGACCATGGCGATACCCACGTTATGCTCGTGGATGCACCAGGGCATGTCGATTTTTCTGCCGAGGCGGAGCGCACATTGCGCGCGCTCGACTACGCGATTTTGGTTGTGGGCGCCAACGACGGCGTGCAAGGGCACACCGAAACCTTGTGGCGCCTGCTTGCGCGCTATGACATTCCGACGTTCATCTATATCAACAAAATCGATTTGGAGAATCCCGGCCGCGATGTTTTGCTGGCACAACTTGGGCAACGTCTTTCCGAGGGCTGCCTGGATGCCAACGAACTGCTGGCGGGCGGCGCCGTTCAGGAGGACGCTGCTGCGTTGGACGAGGCGGCGCTCGAGGAGTTTTTTGAAACGGGCGAGCTTTCTGTCGCAACGCTGTCGCGCATGGTTGCCGAGCGCAAACTCTTTCCCTGCTTTGCCGGCTCGGCGCTCAAGGACCAAGGCGTGGACGAGCTGCTGGATGGCATATGCGCGCTGATGCGCGAACAGGCGTGGCTCCCGGAGTTTGCCGCGCGCGTCTACCGTGTGAGCCGCGGGGATCGCGGCGAGCGTTTGGCTTGGGTTAAAGTGACCGGCGGCACGCTGCATGCCAAGCAGATGATTAACGGACGTTCCGGTGCCGAGGCATGGGAGCAGAAGGTCGATCAGGTGCGCATCTATAACGGCGAGAAGTATGAGCTTGCCCAAGAAGTTGCTGCTGGCGGTATTTGTGCCGTGACGGGCCTTGCACACGTTCGCCCGGGGGACGCCCTGGGCGCGGAGCCCGCGGGCGATGCGCCTGTCATTGCGCCGGTTCTCACCTATACGGTGCTTCCGGGCGAACACGATGTCCACGCGGTGTTCAAAGCGCTGACTGAGCTGGCGGACGAAGATCCCATGCTCGGCGTAAGCTGGAATACTCATCTGGAGCAGATTCACCTGCAGCTGATGGGCGCCGTGCAACTCGAGGTCGTGCAGCGGGTGCTGGCCGATCGCTTTGGCCTTTCGGTTGAGTTTGAGTCTGGCGGCATTCTCTATAAGGAGACTATTTCGCAGCCGGTCGAGGGCGTGGGCCACTTTGAGCCACTGCGCCACTATGCCGAGGTGCATCTGCGCTTGGAGCCGTTGCCAGCGGGTTCGGGCGTGCAGTTTGGCACCGTGACCTCGACCGATGAGCTCGATCTTAACTGGCAACGTCTGGCGCTCACCAACGCCATGGAGCGCGATCACCTGGGCGTGCTGACCGGCTCACCCATCACCGATGTGCACATTACGCTCACGGGCGGCCGCGCGCATGCCAAACACACCGAGGGCGGCGACTTTCGCCAGGCCACGTATCGCGCGATTCGCCAGGGTTTGATGCAGGCGCGTGAGGCCAGCGCGGCGGTGCTGTTGGAGCCGTGGTATCGCTTTGAGCTCGAGGTGCCGGGGGAGTGCGTAGGCCGGGCGCTCTCGGATGCCACGCGCATGGGTGCCGAATACGAGCCGCCGGTGATGGCGGACGACCGGGCAAAGCTTGTGGGTCGCGTGCCGGCATCAGAGGTGCAGGATTACGCGCTGGAGGTGGCTGCCTACACGAGCGGTCGTGGGCATCTGTATCTAGAGTTCGCCGGCTATGCAGCTTGCCATGATGCCGAGCGCGTCATCGAGGCGGCCGCCTACGAGCCCGAGGCCGATCTGCCCAACACGCCCGATTCGGTCTTTTGCTCTCACGGTGCCGGTTACACGGTCAAATGGTACGACGTACCCGCCGCGGCGCACGTAAAGATCGATCCCGCTACATTCCGCCCCTGGCGAGCAGCAGATGCCGAGTTTTTCGGCCACATGTGACAAAGGGACAGTTCCTTTGTCACATCCTGTTGGTATAACTCGGTACAAGTTGGTATAACTATTACCAGGGTTTGCCAATCCGAGGAGGCCGACATGAATCCAAATCCCTTTAAGCCCACGGCTGGTAAGCGGCCTCCGATACTCATTGGTCGCGAGTCGGTCATCGAAGATTTCGAGGAAGGGCTCGATAACGGCGCCGGAGCGCCGGGTAGGCTCATGCTCATTACGGGAAACCGCGGCTGTGGCAAAACAGTTCTCTTGCGGGAGCTACAGCGTTTGGCTAGTGAGCGCGGATGGGCGGTTGTCTCCGATTCCGCTTCGCTTGGCTTATGCGACCGCTTGGCCGACGCGCTTCGCTCGAATAGGCCCGTTGTGACGTCAATGGAATTCGGTCCGTCGTTTGGCCGGATGTCGGTCGAGGCGGCGCGAGCAAAGGGCGAGACGTTGCGAGGGCTGGTCAACGAACGCCTCAAGAAGCTCGGTCCAGGCAAGGGCATACTGTTTGCGATTGACGAGGCGCAATCTGCATCTATCGAGGAACTGGCGGCTCTTGCCGTTCTCTATCAGCAGGTGCTCGGAGACCAGGATGCCACGGGCTTGTCCGATAGCGACCAGCGCGGCCTTGCGCTTGTTTTTGCCGGCTTACCCAGTATGGTTGATGACTTGCTCGAAGAGCCGAGCGTGACGTTTTTGCGGCGTGCCCAGCAGCGTACGCTGGGGGCGATATCTTTGCCCAAGGTGCGCGATTCGTATATCCAGACGGTCAAAGACGCTGGTCTTTATGTTGACGCGGAGACAGCGGACCTTGCGGCACACAAGAGCATGGGGCATCCCTATATGGTTCAGCTGGTGGGATATTACATGTGGCGCTCTGCTGTCCGGCGTGGCTCGCAGGTCATCGAAAGGCACGATGTCGAGGATGGGCATGCGGATGCCGTCTCCGAGTTCTACGAAGCGGTTGACGCGCCTCTGTATTACGGGCTGCGCAGTCCACAGCGCCTTTTTATCGAGGCCATGGCGGTTGACGAGGGCAAACCGACTCGCATGGCGGATATCATTGAGCGCTGCGATCGCACCCAGAGCTGGGCGAGTAAATATCGCGTAAGCCTGATTCGCGAGCGCATCATCGAGGCTGCCGGATACGGCCTCGTCCGGTTTACCGTGCCCATACTGGGCGAGTATATCCGCGACCGCATTTTATGGCATGAGTAGGGTGATAAAGGTGACGGAACAGAAGATGAGCCCGCAGGCTATCGAGGTGCGTGGCGCGCGCGTCCATAACCTTAAGGACATCGATATTGATATCCCGCTGGGAAAGCTTGTGGGTATTGCCGGCGTGTCGGGTTCGGGCAAGAGTTCGCTGGCGCTGGGGGTTCTTTATGCCGAGGGCTCGCGTCGCTACTTGGAAGCACTCAGCACCTATACTCGACGTCGCCTAACGCAGGCCGAACACGCCCAGGTGGACGAGGTGTTGCACGTGCCGGCGGCGCTCGCATTGCATCAGCGCCCCAGCGTGCCGGGCGTGCGTTCTACCTTTGGCACCATGACCGAGCTCAACAATAGCCTGCGCCTGCTCTTTAGCCGCTGTGCCCATCACGTGTGCCCGCACTGCGGGGCGCGCGTGGAGCCGAGCCTTAACGTAGCGGCTGGCCTGTCGCTCACGTGCTCCGCATGCGGCCGCGAGTTCTACGCTCCGAGCGCCGAGGACCTTGCCTTTAACAGCGGCGGTGCATGCCCCACCTGTGGCGGCACCGGTGTCATGCGCGAGGTGGACGAGGCGAGCCTGGTGCCCGACGAGTCAAAGACCATCAACGAGGGCGCGGTGCTTCCCTGGGGCACGCTCATGTGGGATCTGATGAAGCAGGTGGCTGGCGAGATGGGCGTGCGCACCGACGTGCCGTTTAACCAGCTCACGCCTCAAGAGCGCGACATCGTGTTCCATGGTCCGGCGGTTAAAAAGCACATTCTCTACGTTCCCAAAAACGGCGAGGGCGCCACGCCGCTCGACTTTACCTATTACAACGCCGTCTATACCGTCGAGAATGCGCTCGCCAAGGTTAAGGACGATAAGGGGCTCAAACGCGTTGCGCGCTTTTTGCGCGAGGGGCCATGTCGCGACTGTGGCGGCACGCGTCTCTCCGAGGCTGCGCGCCGGCCCCAGGTGCGCGGTATCAATCTGGCACAGGCGGCGACCATGACGCTAGGCGAGGCGGTTGAGTGGGTGCGCGGGGTGCCTGCATCCTTGCCGGCCGAGATGCAGCCCATGGCAGCGGATATCTGCGATTCGTTTTTGGGCGCTGCCCGTCGTCTGATCGATCTGGGTCTCGATTACCTTTCGCTCGATCGCGCCGGTGCCACGCTCTCCACGGGTGAGCGCCAGCGCGTGCAGCTCGCCCGCGTGGTGCGCAACAGATCGACGGGTGTGCTTTATGTGCTGGACGAGCCTTCGATCGGCTTGCATCCTGCCAATGCCGACGGCTTGGTAGGTGTGATGCGCGATCTGGTGGATGACGGCAACACCGTGGTTGTTGTCGACCACGATACGCGCGTACTGGCGGAAGCCGACTATTTGGTCGAGATGGGCCCCGTTGCCGGAGCGGGCGGCGGTAACGTGATCGCTGCCGGTACGGTAGACGAGGTCGAGCAATCGCGGGGCAGCCGCATCGCCCCGTTTTTGCGCGCAGAGTCCAAGCGCTTGCGTCCGCAGGTGACTGACGACGAAATGTTCGATCAGGGACATATCCGCATGGCAACCGATGCCATCCATACCGTCAAACCGCTCGAAGTCGATATCCCGCGCGGCCGCTTGGTCGCGGTGACGGGCGTTTCGGGTTCGGGTAAGACGACGCTCGTGCTCGAGACGCTCATCCCGGCGCTTAAGGCGCAGGCAGCTGGCGAGCGTCTGCCGGGGCACGTGCGTTGGGTCGATGCCGAGGGCATTGCGCGTGCCAACCTGATTGACGCCACGCCCATCGGCGCCAACGTGCGCTCGACGGTAGCGACCTATGCCGACATCCATGATGAGTTGCGCCGCGCCTTCGCCCGTACGTCCGAGGCCAAGGCAGCCGGCTACAAGGCAGGTGCCTTTAGCTACAACACCGGTGCCTTGCGCTGCCCCACGTGCGATGGCACGGGCTCGATATCGCTCGACGTGCAGTTTTTGCCCGACGTCGAGATCGTCTGCCCGGCATGCCGCGGCTCACGTTATGCAGACGCGGCTTCGCATATCCATCGCGAGGGCAAGGACGGGAGCCTGCTTACGTTGCCGCAGCTCATGGACATGAGTGTGGATGAGGCCCTCGACGCCACACTGGGCCTCAAGAAGGTTCAGGCGCGCTTGCAGACCTTGCACGACCTGGGCTTGGGCTATCTCACGCTTGGTGAGCCCACGCCGGCGCTTTCGGGCGGCGAGGCGCAGCGTCTTAAGCTTGCGAGCGAGATGGGCCGCGTGCAGGACGATGCCGTATTCGTATTCGACGAGCCCACGATTGGCCTGCATCCGCTCGATGTTCAGGTGTTGCTGAGCGTGTTCGACGGCCTCGTTGCCAAGGGCGCCACAGTTATCGTTATCGAACACGACCTCGATCTTATCCGTAGCGCCGATTATGTGATCGACATGGGCCCGGGCGGTGGCGATGCGGGCGGGCAAATCGTCTGCACCGGCACGCCGGGCGACATCGCAGCCTGCTCCGCAAGTATCACCGGCCGCTACCTATAACCGAATGTGACAAAGGGGCTGTCCCTTTGTCACATTCCGGCAAAGACTGTCGGCATCACGGTTTTCTGTTTCGGTTAATTCTGGTTAAAAGCAGTTAATTTCAGTTAAAAGCAGTTAATTCTGGTTAAAAACAGTTAATCACAGTTAAAAGCGAGCGCGTTGTCGGCACGGCGCTTGAATAGCTTGTGTCTGAGGGCCAAAATGGCCTCAGCCCATTCGCGGAATTTGCACGCCCTATAGTGAGTGGGCTCTCGTTTGAGCCGATGCTGCCAGGAGGCGGCCGATAGGGGCAATTATGGACAATCGAATCTTTGGGTATGCGCGTGTCTCATCTGCGGATCAGAACTTGGACCGCCAGTTAGACGCATTGGGAAGGTTTCCCGTTCAACGGGACCAGATTTACGCTGACAAGGCAAGCGGTAAGGACTTTAAGCGTCCTCAGTACCAGCGGCTTCTTCGCAGGTTGCGCGAGGGCGACGTTCTCGTGATCAAAAGTATCGATCGTTTGGGTCGTAATTATCGTGAAGTCCTCGATGAATGGCGACGCATCACGGTGGATAGGCATGCTGCCATCGTGGTGCTTGATATGCCTCTGCTCGATACACGCGAGCAACTCGACGGCATCACGGGAACATTCATGGCGGACCTTGTCCTCCAGATCTTGAGCTACGTGGCGCAGCTGGAGCGTGAAAACATCAAGCAGCGCCAGGCGGAGGGTATCGCATCGGCGCGTCTGCGGGGTGTGAGATTTGGAAGGCCGGCGCTCGAACGCCCGGATAGCTATAGCGATGTCATCAAATCATTCGAAGGAGGTGAGGTTACGAGGCAAGAGGCCGCAACGCTACTGAACGTCAGCACATCGACATTCGATCGTTGGAGGCGGGCGGACACGACCGGTTTTGACCGTTCGCCGTCCGTCCGTCCTCTTTAGCTAGACATTTTGACGAGGGGAGTTTATTGTACAGAGCTCACTCCTTCCCTCGATGTTTATCCAGTTCACGCCCTTGAACCAAATAGTGCCACCGCGTTGCCAATTCGTCTGCTTTTTGGCGAGGGGCTATAAGTCTTAACGTCAATCGAAGGGAAATAGTCGTGAAACGAAATACTACTAAAAAGCAGCCTATGATGGGCTTGCTTGTCCTACTTATCTGTTCTCTAGGATTCATCTCGGCCTGTTCACAGAATGATGCAAACGCTGCAAAGTCGAAATATGTCGACGATAAGGCGATGAATGTTATCGCCGCCGGGTTTGAGAGAAGGTCCGACGTCATTGAATCTAATGCAAACGATGATGATCCTCATTCAACCGAGAATATCCAGGAAGCTATTGAGGCCGAAATCAAGAACGACAAGGAACTCAAGAACGCTAGGTTTAAGGATTCCAAGATGCAACAGGACGTAATCACGTATCTGAATCTGCTTGATGACCAGCTTAAAGTGACCGAGGATTACTCGCAATCGTCTTCGGATTATTACGAAGAGTGGAATAAGGTCTACGATAAGCGGTCTGCGCAGCTCAAAAAGCTTGTTGATAATTACGGGCTGGAAGTCGGGGAGAAATACAAGGATGATTTCAACGACTTAATTAAGAATGGAAAGTCCGTAGCAGAGAAGACCCGCTACGAGGATGCCATCAACAGTTTGATTCAGGGAGCAAATTTCGAAAAATCGGATGACGGTTACGGCCTGTATACGTATACGGCGGTAGTTGAGAACACCTCTGGTATATCGTTCTCTAACGTCAGCCTGACACTTGCTCTCTATGATGCAGATGACATCAAAGCGGAGGAGACCTATGCGGACACTTCTTCGTGGGCGCCGGGTGAGAAAGTCAAGTTCGAGGCAATGTCCGATGTTGACGCTGCGCGCGTTGTCGCATCTGTTTCCAGCTACGATGTAAATAAATAAGTTCTGCACGGAAGGGGCGGGTTAATCGGCAATGAATGGTTGACCTGCCCGTTTTATGCCAATTATTGAACAACAAGTGCCGCGAACGAATGTGTATTATATCGGATTGCAAACAACTGCCCTCGTCTAAAGACATGCTGAAAACGACAATTAAGGCATGAGGTATAACCCACGGCAGTTTCTTAAATAACAGGGATTTTGAAAGGAATAGGGGATGGATGAGATAGAGGAAGGCATGGGGGCGCTGAAAGCGAAACTCGGGAGAATCCTGACAAAGCCCAAGGTATTCTTTGCGGGCCTGGCGCTTGGTGGAGTGATTGTGGCTGTACTTTTCATTACCATCTTTAATAACGGCAAAGTTGCGGGCGCGAAAGAAACGACCCCCAATACGCTTTCCCCGTCGGTCGTGTTTGAACGCATCGCTTCCCAGAACGAGATGGTTTCTGCATCGCAGAACTATGCGATTGTCGATAAGGTGACGGATACCAAGAGGTTCTTCGATTGGTTTGATATCCCGTTTACGGAAAACAGCTTTTGGTATCGCTATGTGGGAACCATTAAGGCGGGTGTGAATCTCGAGACGGCAGAGATACATACAAACAAGAAAAAGCTGACCATTGCGATGGATGAGCCTTATGTAATTTCGAACACGCCGGATATGAATAAGTCGGGTGCTCTCGAGGAACGCAACAACATCCTCAATCCCATTGAGGTCAAAGACGTCACGGCGTTTGAAGCGCAGTGCAAGGAGCGGAGTGAAAGCGAGGCCATCAAGGATGGCAAGCTGCTCGAAGAGGCTCGAGTGAACGCCGAAGCAAATATCCGTGCGATGTTCAACTCGGCATTTGGCGATGAATATACGGTTGATTTCGACTATCGGAAATAGGAGGTCACTATGGAGGATAAAGACGATCTAGCTGTTGTCGAAAGGGAGGAGCTGTCGCGACATAAGCAGAGTTTTGATATCCGTAAGGCCGCTGCCGGGTTGGTTGATGGCGCCGGAAGCGCGATGGCGGGCGCGGTTGCAACCGTACAGAAAGTTGCCGATGGCGCAATGCGTGCTGCAACTCCGATGGTCGATGACGCCTTGGCGGCTATTGCTGATGCGGCCGATGGTGCAGCAGGTGCTGCTGCGGATATTGGTGACGCCGTCAACGATTGGGCATACCAGCAACAGCTCAATAGGTACAGGCCTGTAACCAAAGAGATCTATCAGAGCCCTTCATTCCATTTGCCGAACATGATTCGAATTGTTGACGGAAATGAGCGTCGGGGCATCGATGTCTGTAGGGATGCTATTGGTTGGTTGGATACTGTTAAGGGCACGCAGATTTTCAATTTGTACCGCGAAGCAATTGGGGATAGCGAGCTGTCTTTCTACCCTAAACCATCTCTTTATTCCACATATTACATAGATGCTTTTGATCGGTCTCGCTTTGTTGATCTAGACTCCTATTTCGCAACCATGCAACAAGACAAGATGGCCGAGTTGAGACGGATTGCGTTCATGCTTGGCGCGAAGCGCTGCAAGTTGGAGGTGACGGAGTACGAGGAAACTCGGAGAGGCCACCAGGTTAAGGGGAATGCCAAAGCGGGAAAGAAAGGCTCGGCTCGAATCAACGGCTCTTTGAGCGATTTAACGAGAAATGAGAAGAAAATCCTGTTTACACAGGAATTCGAGGGAGACATGGTTCCACAGCGCCCTGAACTCCATTGGTATGCCCATGACTCTGACATTCTCTTGTTAATCGAAACGAGATGCGGTGGAGAGGATAAAAACAAGGCGAAGAGTTATCGGGTTGAATTGAAAAGCGAGACGACCATGACCATGTCCGTATCGCTTGCTATGGCTATCGATGAGGCATGCAGCAAGCTGAACATAAGGGCGAATTCGAGCCTGACAAGCCAAGCTAAGCGAGAACTTCGGCAGTCGTTTGTATTTGAAGTTGAATTCTGACGTGAATTGTCAGCAGCCAAATGCGGCAAAGGGTCTGTCCCTTTGCCGCATTTGATGTCAAAACCATTTTGTCGAGGACTAGAGAGTTTGAAAGTCTACCATTTCTACCCGTCCCCTAATGGCAGGTTTTACATGCCGGCAAAGCAGGTTTGGCGCAGGGCTTCGTAGAGGACGATGGCGACGCTGTTGGAGAGGTTGAGTGCGCTGATGCGGTAGTCGTCCGGATTGACGAAGTTGCCGCAGATGTCCTGCCGAAGGATGGCCTCGTGGCCGTCCTCGGTATGTCCCAGCGATTCCTCGTGGGCTTCCCAAGCCTCGGCGTTATCGAGTGAGTCGCAATCGCGCAGCATGGGGATGCGCTCGCAGCGCTCGGGCGCCGCGGCAAGCAGTGGCTCGGGAATGCCCGAGCTCTCGCTGCCAAAGACCAAATAGTCACCGTCGCGGTAGGTGCTCTGCGCATAGGTGCGGCGCGCCTTTTTGGTCAGCAGATGCAGGCGCTCGTCGGCGGGGGAGAGGTCGTTGCGCGCAAGGAAATCCTCCCAGCCGGCATAGGTGGTCACGTCCAAGTTTTGCCAGTAGCCCAGGCCGGCGCGACGTACTGTCTTGTCGTCGAGCGAAAAGCCCAGTGGCTCCACCAGATGTAGACGGGCGCCGGTAACCACGCAGGTGCGGCCGATATTGCCCGTATTGGCCGGGATTTCGGGCGCATACAGCACAATGTTGAACATGAATCTCCTTGGCTCAGAACGAAAAACCACCACGAAGGGGACAGGCACCTTCGTGGTGGTTTGGCGGTTACGTAGCGGAAAAATGTCCGCTTGGATAAACCTAGGCGCGGTGCCAGTCGGTCAGGCAGGCATCGAGGGAGGCGATGAGCGCGTCCTTGTCCATGTGACGGCCGATGATGCACAGGCTCGTCATGCGGTCGCCCGTCTCGTCGTCCCAAATCTGCATGATCTCGGGGTTCTCGTCGATGATCTTCTGCTTCTCGCCCTCGGGCGCCGAGTCGACAAACAGGCCGTTCTCCATCAGGCGCATCTGGTGGCCAGCCTGCTCAAACATGTAGCACATGTCCGGATCGCCGGTCTGCCACAACGGACCCTTGACGCGAATGACCTCGTCGGGCCACTCCTGCTCAACAAAATCGGTGAACTTCTGCAGGTCAAACGGCTTGCGGCGCGAGTACACAAAGGTCTCGATGTCGTACTCGAGCACCTCGGGGTCGTCGTGCTCCTCGGGATGCTCCATGGCCTCGATCCAGGCGGCGGAGTTGTAGGCGCGCATAAAGTCGAAGCGGTCGGTGTCGAGCAGCTCCTCCATGGGGACCTCGCCGTTTTGGGCCTCGACGATCACGGCGTCTTTCTGCAGGCTGCGCACGATGGCCTTAAGCTCGGCGATCTGCTCAGGGCTCACGGTATCGGTCTTGTTGAGGATCAGCGTGGAGCAGAACTCGATCTGCTGGATGAGCAGACTCTCGATGTCGTCCTCGTCGATATCCTCTGCCAGCAGGTCGCGACCGCCGTTGAACTCGTCGTACATGCGGGCGCAGTCGACCACGGCCACGATGTTGTCGAGCGCGAGCTTGGGCTCGCCGCCCACCTTGGCCTCGTCGCAGAAGCTCGAGATGGTGTAGGCGATGGGGATGGGCTCGCAAATGCCCGAGGCCTCGATGATGATGTAATCGAAGTTGCCCGAATCGGCGATGCCCTGCAGCTGGTTAGCAAGGTCGTCCGAAAGCGTGCAGCAGATGCAGCCATTGGTGAGCGGGATGAGGTCGTCGGTCTCGGAAAGGCCGCCGTCGGCGATAAGGCTGGCGTCGACGTTGATCTCGCCGATATCGTTGACGATCACGGCGGCGCGGATGCCGCCGTCGTTAGCGAGGATGTGGTTGAGCAGCGTGGTCTTGCCGGCACCGAGGTATCCGGTAAGCATGATGATCTTCACGGGTTTGTTGGGCATGTGCCCTCCTTTGTTAGACATGGCTTACAGTTGAATCTTATGCCAAACGCCTGCTCTTATACCCACGCGCCGGCAAATAACACAAGCTACTCCCAGGCTCCCCATACATCGGGGCAATAACCGACGGTGGCCTTTTTGCCGTTGCGCACGATGGGCTCGGCCAAGACCTGCTGGTTCTCGAGCAGCTTGTCGAAGCGCTGGCTAGGGGTGAGGTGCTGGATGAGTGCGAGCGTCTCCTCGTCCTTGGCCTTGGGATTGAGCAGCTTGTCGATACCGCCGACCGCCTGCATCACGCTCGTGAGCTCGCCCTTGCTCATCTCCTTTTCCTTAAGGTCGATAAACTGCACCTTAATGCGGCGCTCTTTAAAATAACGCTGTGCCTTCTTGGTATCGAAGGACTTCTTAGTCCCGAAGATTTGAATATTCATGTTCCGCCGTTCTATCTGATGAAGTTGGTCGTTGCGCGATCGGCCTCGGGTGCGTTGATACCGGCGGCCTGTCCTGCCTCGATGCAGCGCAGGAGCCAAGCCATGTTCTTACCGATGTTTCGCATGGTGGCAAGGCCCTCGGCATCCCCATCGGCGTCGCCGGGCACGCGGCCAAACACGTTGTTCCAGTAGGTGGAAGCAACTACGGGCATCTGGTTGATGGTGAAGTACTTGTTGAGTACGTCGAAGGTCGTCGACGTACCGCCGCGACGGGCGACGGCGATGGCAGCGCCCGGCTTGTGTGCAAAGGCTTTGCTTCCGGCATAGAAGGCGCGATCGAGGGCCGAAAGGATGCGGCCGCTGGGGTGCGCATAGTAGACGGGCGAGCCAAAGACAAAGCCATCTGCCTGCTCGGCGGCAGCGATTAGCTCGTTCACCACGCCGTCGTCAAAGGTGCAGCGACCGCCAAGCTTGCCGCACTGGCCGCAACCGATGCAATCGCGAATGGGCTTGGCGCCCAGCTGAAACACCTCGGTATCAATGCCTTCGGCATTGAGCTGCTCGGCGACCTCGGCGAGTGCGCGGGCGGTGTTGCCGTTTGCCTTGGGGCTGCCATTGACCAAAAGAACCTTCATCACAAACTCCCTCTGCTTTTGGTGACTTCTGCAGAGGATTATCGCACGATGGGGGAGGCGGCGCGGGCGCGGTGCTAATCCAGTTTGGTACCTGGCACCTGCACGGCTTTCCCGAGCAACGCTTTGAGCTCGTTCAAAATGGAAACGGGCTGTCGGTCAACGCTGTTCAGATGGAGCGTGGCCACGCGAATGGGCGGCTGATATTCAAGCGAGCCGATGAGCACGGGAGAACCCAGGAATCGTTCGATTTCGTTTGCGAGCTCGTCGATTGCCTCGGGGCCGAGCTCATCGAAAAGCGCCACGAACATTGGTCCCGTCGAGCGGAACAGGCGACCCTTGCCGCGCGAACAATCCATGAGGCAGGCGGCGCTTTCGGCGAGCACGCGGTCGCCTGCATCGAATCCAAAGCGGGCATTGACTTCGGCGATATCGTCGACCTTAATGGCAATAAAGCCTGCCTTGCGCGGCACGCGACGCATTTCGCCAATGGCGTTGACCAGGGCGTGAATATCGCCCAGGCCGGTCACGGAATCGGTCGTATCTGCCAAGCTTCGGTTGATGATAATGCCCACATACATGTTGGGCTCGGTATCGGTTCCATCCAAGCGGTAGCCCGTGCAGTCGCAAAGCACGTATTTTCCAGTGGCATCCATTACGCGATACTGCATGTAGTGGAAGTGCCACGTGCCGTTTATCACCATGTCGAGCTCGGCGCGTACGTTGTCGCGGTCCTCGGGATGAACGCGGGCAAGCCACATATCGACCGAGTTAAAAGGGTGCTGGGAGGGCAGGTCAAAATCGCGCACGGCGTTGACCGACCATTGCGATTCTCCCGTATCGAGGTTAAGGATGAACGGATAGCGCGTCTCGGAGCTCATGGAGATCGCTTGGAACACTCGGTCGTTGCAGGGAAGCTGATCGACGATTGGGCGTTGCGGCGCATCATTGTCTTTCGGTTGCTGCACACGATGCATAAGCTTATAGCGATACATCTTGCGATCGGCATCCATCGTCATCTGGCGACGCGTGTCGCCGGCAAGTGGATCGACGCGCGAGCAGCCAAAGCTAAAACTGCCGATCATGGGCGCCTTGCCGCCTGAGCTCGCCTCGATCAGCCCGGCACGCACCTGCTCCAAGCGCTGCTCGAGTTCAGCCTCGTTTGCGGAGGGCGAGATGAGCACAAACTCGTCTCCACCGATACGGAACAGCATCTCATCGTGCTCCATGGTTTCGGAGAGCGTGCGGCAGATGCTCAGAATATAGCGATTGCCTTCGGCGTGGCCAAACCTATCATTGCAATGTTTGAGATGGTCGATGTCAATATAGGCGCAGGTAAAGGGGTCGCCTTTGCGCCAGAGCTGCTCGACGTGACGGTCGAATCCGTTGCGGTTGCCCAAGTTGGTGAGCGGGTCGATATGGGCGTTGCTCTCAAGCAGCCGGCGCTCTTGTTGCAGGATGGCATGCGTCTTTTGCAGCTGCTCACCAACGGCGCGTAGCCCAGCGGGCAGCGCGGCAACATCGAGTTCGGCGGTCGAGACGCCATTCGCAAGTCGCTGAAGATAGGCAATAATCGATTGCTCGCCCAGGCGATATGACTCGTTCATGATGGATACCCTCCTTGGACGGAACAGCGGTTTGTATCATATCCCCAATTCGGTTTGAATTGGGGATATAAGTTGGCTAATGGAGACAAATGCCCCCTTCGGTGATGGCGTTTTGCGCGCGAGCGTATCAGTTGTTATTGCCACCATCGAGCAATGCCTCAAAATCCTTCGCCGGCATGGGGCGGTAGTAGAGGAAGCCCTGAGCGTAGCGGGCGCCCATTTGTCGTAGCATGTTCGCCTGTTCATTTGTCTCGACGCCTTCAACCACGACGGGCAGATGGAGCGACTGCGCCATCTCGAGCATCGATGACGCGATCTGCGCGCTGCGGCCTTGATCGCGGTCGGTGGGCACAAAGGTGCGGTCGAGCTTGATGACGTCGACGTTGACGTTCTTGAGCATCGCGAGCGTGGACTGGCCGGTGCCAAAATCGTCCATGTAGGTCGAGAAGCCACGGGTGTGCAGATCCGCGGTCAGCTTATCCACGGCCTCGGACTCTCCGGTATAGGCGGTCTCGGTGATCTCGATGTGCATGAGTTCGGGCGGCAGGTTGTACTGGGCGGCGAGCGACCCCATATGTTCGGCAACGTCGCAGGCAAGGATATCCACGCGCGACACATTAAGCGAGACCGGAACCACGCGAAGACCGCGATCGAGACGCTCGCGAAGCCATATGGCGACACCCTGCCAAATGTACTTGTCGAGCGTCACTACAAAGCCGCTTTCCTCGAGTGCGGGGATAAACGTTGCGGGCGAAATGAGAGAGCCGTCCTTGTCAATCCAGCGGGTGAGTGCTTCGGCGCCAATAATCTCGCCGGTTTCCATATCGACCTGGGGCTGAAGATAGTACGTGATGCGACCATTTGACAGCGCGTACTGGAATTCGGTCAGCGTGCGGTTGAACACGATTTCGCGCTTGTACTCCTCGGGGCAAAAAATGGCAATGCGCTCCTTAAAGTCGTTTTTTGCGCGCCGATTGGTAAACATGGCCTTTGCCTGCGCGTCGATGGTGATCTCCTCATTGGAATCGATGGGATAAACGCCCATGGACGGCCAAAAACCTACGCCGCCACCATGCCTGGCTACTGCCTCGCGAACGCGGTTGTAGATTTGATGGACGGTGATGTGCTTAAAGGGGATGAGTACGCAAAAGTCATCTTGGCCCCAGTACCCTGCGACGCCCATGCCGGCATTCTCGATGTCCTTGAGGACCGTGCCCACATCGGCAAGCAGGCGGTCGCCTTCGGCCTGTCCATACCATTCGTTAAACAGGCGCATGTGGCCCATGTCGACCGTGGCGATGCACCAGGCGCCGTCGCGCCTTGCCTCGAGAAAAGCGTTGGCGCGCCGCATAAACTCGCTGGGTCGATAGAGGCCCGTGAGCGAGTCGATACGTTCGGCGATGGCGCTTTTGCGCTCAGCCTCGGGTATGGGGAGGCTGTCGTTGGGAACAAGCCCGCCGGCCGTGCGAAGGCGACGGTCGAGTTCGCCTAAAACGGCGGTCGCCTGATGGGTTAAGTGCTCGTAAAATGCCGGGACGACAAGACAGACGGGAGTAATGGTGTCGCCCGCGATTTGCACAGGAGCGAAAACGGCCTCTTTAAGGTGGCGGGTCAGTTGCTCGAATGCCTCGTGGTCCAAATCGTTGCTGAGCACGACAAACTGGACGCTTCGTGAACGGTAGACCCGGCTCCTGCCGCGGGTGATCGACAGCATGCGGCCCGCGTATTCGGCAAGCATGTTGTCGACAGCCTCGGCCCCGTAGAGCTCGTTGAGCTTTGTCGTGCCACGAACGCGCACCGCTATAAGCCCTGTCTTGCAACGGTCAAGGCGGCAGGTATCGATAGCGTTGACCAGCATGCGCTGCGTTCCGAGGCCTGTGGCGGCGTCGACGGTTTCGGCAAGTGAGTGGTTGACGAGCTCGCCGACATAGAGCGAGGGGACATTTCCGTCGCCGTCGATACGAAACCCGCGAGCACGGCAAAGGACGTAGTCGCCGACGGCGTTGCGCACACGATACTGCATGACGCGACGGTGCTTGGTACCGTTGTAGACTTGGTCGATGTCGTTGACGCAGGCCTCAAGGTCGTCGGGATGGACGCGCGTTTTCCAGTAATCGCGACAGTTGTCTATGTGCTCTGAGGGAAGGCCAAGATCGCGCAAGGCACCCTGTGACCAAAGGGTGCGATGTTTGTCCAAGTTCTCGATAAAGAAATAGCGGCCCTCGTTGAGCATCGAAAAGGCATCGAAAATGCGATCGCTTATTTCGAAGTCGTCGGCGTGGACTTGCGTGATATTGCGTCGATCAAGGTGCATGGCATGACGTAGCTTGTAGTCGTACATGCGATGGTCGGCATCGAGCGTCATGCGATTGGGGGCTTCGCCCAGGGCGGGGTCGGCATACGACACTCCATAGCTAAACGAGCGGGGCATCTCGGAATCGTTGTTTTTGAGCAGGACCGTTCGGCAGTGTTCCAGACGTTCGGCGAGGTCGTCCTCGGTCGCAATCGTAGATAGGATGGCAAACTCGTCGCCGCCTATGCGAAACGCCGCTTCGTCCACTTTCATATACAGTTTGAGATAGAGGCTTACCTGCAAGATATAGCGGTTGCCCTCGTCATGCCCAAAGACGTCGTTGCGGTGCTTGAGATTGTCGATGTCGATGAACGCCATGGTAACGGGGATGTCCTGCTCCCAGAGCTCCTCGAGGGAGCGGGCAAAGCCGCCGCGGTTGCCAAGTCCGGTAAGCTGGTCGGTAAAGGCGGTCCTAATCAGATCATCCTGACGCTCGAGAAGGTCACGGACGGTCTTTTCGAGCGTTTCGGTGTAATTGCTGACAGTATCCATGTCGTAAGCGGCTTTCTGAGGTCGGGCGGATTGCGTCGGGCGAGCTCGTTGTGCACACGCGTTGTTGTTTGGCGCTTTGCGTGTATCCAGGCCCCCGCCTTGCTGCGTTGTTGGGTTAATTTACCGGCTAATGTTCGCTGTTGATAACTGCTGAGTAGTATAAACAACAGTGCAGAATTATATATGGGTGCACATGCTGTGGGCGGCTATTATTCGACAGGCGGTAGCGCGACGATGCGATGTTCGATAAAAATGCGACTGAGACGATATATGTTGACGGGTATACTTGTCCCGGTTTTAAACGCAGGAACGGAGATGGTCGCATGGCACAGCCAAATATGACGCGCACGGTGGGGCTGGCGCTCGAGGGAGGCGGCTACCGCGGTATGTATACGGCGGGCGTGCTCGACGTTTGGATGGAGCACGGCTTGACCTGCGACCATATGGTGGGTGTCTCGGCGGGCGCGGCGTTTGGCTACAACTTTAAATCGCGCCAGATCGGCCGTGCCATTCGCTATAACAAGGCCTATTGTGCCGATAAGCGCTATGCGGGTGTAGCAAGCTGGCTGCGGACCGGCGATATGTTCAATGCCGATTTTGCCTATCACGAGGTGCCCATCGAGCGCGATCCCATTGACTTGGAGGCGTATCGCGCCTGTCCCATGCGGTTTACGTGCGTGTGCACCGATATCGAGACGGGCAAGGCCGTCTACCACGACCTGCCCTATGGCGACGAGCGGGATATCGAGTGGATCCGGGCGTCGTCGGCGATTCCCGTGGCGACGCGTCCCGTTGCTATTGACGGGCATAAGTATCTGGATGGTGGCGTGGCCGATTCTATTCCCAGCGCATGGCTGTTTGCGCAGGGATATGACTGCAATATCGTGGTGCTCACGCAGCCGGCGGGCTTTGTGAAGCAGCCCAACAGCGTGATGCCCATGCTGCGGCGCGTGTTCCGTCACTATCCGGAGTTTGTCGCAGCGCTTGAGCATCGGCATGAGGTTTACAATGCCACGCTCGATGACCTGGCGCGTCGCGAGGCTGCCGGCGAGATCTTTGTGGTGCGTCCGAGCGAATCGGTGAAGGTGCCGTCGCTGTGCCGCGAGCCCGATGAACTCGAGCGCATCTACCAGATCGGTCGTCGCGATGCGGAGGCGACTTTGCCGGCGTTGGAAGCGTATCTGGCGGGGTAAGGGTCGCATGCGGAAAGCGCATCCCGGAATGGAGGTCCAAACTGGGATGCGCTTTCCGCTATTGAAGATATGAGGCTGCGGAGCAACTGCTCGGCCTAGGCTTATGCCTGCTGCCAGGTGTCGACAAGCTCCTTGGCGGCAGCGTGGGGGTCGTCGGCACTGCAGACGGCGCTCACCACAAAGAAGCCATCGACGCCGGTGGCCTTGAGCTGCGGCAGGTCGGCCGTCTTGACGCCGCCGCCCACCACGATGGGCACGGGGCTTGCCGCATGGAGGGCAGCCAGGTCTTCAAAGCTCTTGGTGATGATAGAGCCATCGGCTGCGCGTCCGCAGTCGCGCTTGGTCTCGGTCTCGTGGAGTGGGCCGATGCCCAGGTAGTCGACTAGACTCATGTCGGCGGTCTTGACGTACTCGAGCATCTCCTCGCAACGGGCCGAAAGGCCCACGATGGCGTCGGGGCCCAGCAGCTTGCGACAGACCTCGACGGGAATATCGCTCTGACCCACGTGCACGCCGTCGACGGCAATGCCCTGCTCGCGCGCGGCGAGTACGCAGTCCAGGCGGTCGTCGATCAGCAAGGCGACCTGACCGGTCTTGCCGGCCTGTGCGATAGCCTGCGCGGCGTCGCCGGTCAGCGCAATGATCTCGCGGGCGCTTGCCACCTTGGAGCGCACCTGGATGCAGGTAAAGCCTGCGTCGAGTGCCTGGGCCACCACATCGCCCACGGGGCGCCCCAGCGTGTTTTCGGGGCCGAGTACCAGATAGGCCGAGATATCAAGGTTGTCGCGGATGCTCATCGTGCTTCCTCCTGCTTCTTGATCTGTGCTTCCATACGCTCGAGCTTGCCAGTCATGGTGTCGGTAAATCCGGGCCGAATATCGGCTTTGAGCACGACTTCGGTTCGGATGCCCTTGCTCGCCAACACAAAGGTTGCGTCGCGCACGACCTGCATGACCTCGTCCCAGTCGCCCTCGATCTCGGTGAACATCGAGGTGGTGCGGTTGGGAAGGCCGCTCTCGCGAATAACACGCACGACCTCGGCGACCTCGGCGGATAGCTCATCGCCGGTGCCGCATGGGGCGATGGCCACAGCGACGAGCGTGTTCATGCCGGTATTGGTTGCAGGCTCGGACATGGCCTATGCCTCCTCGAGCTCGAGTTGGTTATCGGCAATGTCCTGGGCGGTTGCGCGGTAGAGCTCGTCGATAAAGGCGACCTTAAAGCTTGCCGGGGCGTCGGCGACAGCGGCGGCACGCGTGCCGGCCACGTTGTAGACGGCGGTGCCGCAGACGGCTGCCGTAAACGGGTCGGCAGCGCAGGCGTACACGGCCAGCACGCCGCCCTGCGAGCAGCCGCAGCCGGTGATCTTGGACATGAGCGGGCTGCCGCCGTGGGACTTGGCCACGGTCGTGCCGTCGGTGATCAGGTCGACTTCGCCCGAGACCACTACGGCGCCGCCGGTGTAGCGGGCGAGCGCCACGGCAGCATCGCGGGCGGCGTCAACCGTATCGGTGGTATCGACACCGCGCACGCGGCTCAGATCGGTCGCCTCGCCCTCAAGACCCCACAGGCCGGCGAGCGCGATGATCTCGGAGGCGTTGCCGCGCACGATGGCGGGCTTGTACTGCTTGAGCTCGTTTACCAACTGGGTGCGCAGGCTACCGATGCCCAGGCCTACCGGATCGAGCACCCAGGGCTTGCCGGCGTCGTGTGCCGCCTTGGCCGCGCGGGGAATCGTTTGCTCGTAGATGGGGAAGAGCGTGCCCATGTTGAGATAGATGGCGCCGCCGCCGGCAACGAGCGCCTCGCCCTCGTCGGGCAGATAGACCATGGCGGCCGAACCGCCCACGGCGAGCTGCGCATTGGCGACAAAGTCGATCGTCACCGTGTTGGTGATGGAGCCGGCCATCGGATTGGTGGCGCGAATCTCCTCCACGGCCTTGACCATATGTTGCTTAAGCTGCTCCGAATCAATCACTGCACATGCCTCCTTGGCATAGAAAAGGGGCGCTGTGCATAGACAGCGCCCCTGTAAAGGCGGCATGCTCCCTACGCCAGCATTAACTGACAGGTTCAAAGGATTGGGCCCATGCCCTCTCAGCCTTGTGGTTTGCACCGCCGGCACTCCCGCATCGAATCTGTTGTTCCCTATACTAGCGCACCTGCCAAAAAGGGACAGGTTTATTTTGGCTGGTCGTTACAATAGGTAGGACCGATACGAATGGGGCCTTATGATTAAACTTGTGCTGACCGATATGGACGATACGCTGATTCCAGCCGGGCATGACGGCGCCAGCGACTACGCCATCGAGGGCATTCATGCCATGCAGGCGGCGGGTCTGCACTTTGGCCCGGTTTCGGGTCGCCAGCCGTCCGCGATGGGCTGGATGTTCAAAAATCGTTCCGAGTGCTTCTCGACTGGCGCGTTCTGTAACGGCCAGGTGATGTTTGTCGACGGCGAGGTTGTTGCCTCCCGTGCGAGCGACAACGGTGCCCTCATGCGTCTTGCCGACTATCTTGAGCAAGAGACCGACGATACCTATCTGAAGGTCTATAGCCTGGGCGATGACTTTTGGGGCAACGATGCCTATTGCGTGACGAGTGATCCCGAGCGCGTTCGTCGCGCCATGGAGTCGGGCGGCAACGCATGGCTCAAAGGCGAAGAGGCCCCGTGCCGTCCCGTCGTCGATGACGCGCCGGTGTTCAAGGCGAATATCTGGAGTGCCCGTTCGCGTGAGGAGCTCGCGGAGCTACGCGAGCGCGTTGCCGCTGAGGTGCCGGAACTCTCGCTCGTGTTTCCCAACAACCGAGTGCGCCTGTTCGACATCCTTCCGGCTGGTTGGGACAAGGGCTGCGCTGCGCTGGAGCTAGCGCGCGCTTTGGGTCTGACGCCCGATGAGGTGGCCGTATTTGGCGATTCCGATAACGATTTGCCCATGATCGATGCCGTTCCCAACTCCGTTGCAGTCGCCAATGTCAACGAGGCTGTCACGGCTGCCGCGCGCTGGCATATCGGCGCTGCGGCAGACGATGCGGTTGCCGGGGCTTTGCATCAGATTGCCGCTTGCGCCGCGACGGGGGAGATGCCGCCGTTTATGCGCCTGCCGGGTACTGCCGACGCGAATCTCACGAACAGCTAAGGAGACAGCCATGAAGCTCCAGCAGCTCAGATATGTCGTCAAAGTTGCCGAATGCGGCAGCATTACCGAGGCCTCGCGCCGGCTCTTTGTATCGCAGCCTTCGATTACCGCGTCGATTCGCGATCTCGAAAACGAGATGGGTGTGCACATCTTTGAGCGCACCAACAAGGGCGTCATTGTGTCCGAGGAAGGCGAGACCTTCTTGGGCTATGCGCGCCAGGTACTCGACCAGGCCGACCTGCTCGAGGGCAAGTACAAGGGCGCATCCGAGCAGGTGCCGCACTTTAGTGTGAGCTGCCAGCATTATTCCTTTGCCGTCAACGCGTTTGTCGACGTGATCCGCGAGTTCGATGCCGCGCGCTACGACTTCACCCTGCGCGAGGAGCAGACTCACGAGATTATCGAGGATGTCGCGCATATGAAAAGCGAACTGGGCATCCTGTACTTATCCGAGCATAACCGCGAGGTCATCGAGCGCATGCTGGTGGCCAACGAGCTCGTGTTCGAAGGACTCTTCTGCGCCACGCCGCATGTCTTCGTCTGCGCCGACCATCCGCTGGCGGACCGCTCCAGCGTGACGCTCGAGGATCTGGAAGACTACCCGTTCCTGTCCTACGAGCAGGGCAGCTACAACTCGTTTTACTATTCCGAGGAACTGACCTCGACGTTTGAGCGCCGCAAGAATATCCGCGTGCGCGACCGTGCGACGTTGTTCAACCTGGCCATGGGCCTCAACGGCTACACGGTGTGCTCGGGCGTGATTAGCCACGAACTCAACGGCCCCGGCATTATCTCGATTCCGCTCGATGTGGATGAGTACATGGAGATCGGCATCATCACGCGCAAGAACACGACGCTCACGCGCTACGGTCGGGCCTATATCGACGCGATTCGTCAGCATATCTAGGGTGCTGTGCTCCGCACGGTTCAAGTCTCTTTATGGCAGTCCAGACTGATATAGGAAACATCTATATCAAACTGTTATAAACATATATTTTACGATGGCCACATGAGCGCTCATACTCTGTCTCGGTAAAGCAACCAATGCAAAGGGAGATATCTATGAGCACTTTGATTCAACCGAACGCGCCGTTTCGCGCCGATATCGTCGGCAGTTTTCTTCGTCCACGGGCTGTTAAGGATGCACGTGCCGCCTATGCCGCGGGCACACTCGACGCCGCCGGCCTTAAGGCCGTCGAGGACGATGCCATTCGCGATTTGGTGGACAAGCAGAAGGCCGCCGGCCTGCAGGTTATCACCGATGGCGAGTTTCGCCGCAGCTACTGGCACCTCGATTTTATGTGGGGACTCAGCGGTATTGAGCGTCGTACCTCGCGCACGGGCTATATGTTCCACGATGAGGAGACTACCGCCGACACCGCCGTGGTGACCGGTCCCATTAGCGGCGAGAACCATCTGTTCGTCGAGCACTTTAAGTTTGTCAAGGCGCTCGAGGGGGAGGGCCACGTTGCACGCCAGACCATCCCGGCGCCTATCCAGACGTTCTCTGAGGTCACGCTCGATCGCTGCGATGGCCAGCAGGAGAGTCTGCGCGCCGTCTACAAGACCGATGAGGAACTTGCCGACGCCATTGCAGCCGCTTATCGCACGGTGATTGCCGACCTGTACGCAGCAGGCTGCCGCAACATCCAGTTTGATGACTGCACCTGGGGCATCTACTGCGATACCGATTTCGTGGCAAAGACCGGCATGAGCCCGGTCGACCTGCAGAAGGTAAGCGAGCTGGGCGTGGCGCTCAACAACGCCGCCATCGAGGGCAAGCCCGACGACCTGGTCATTAACACGCACGTGTGCCGTGGTAACTACCACTCTACCTATGCCTTCGAGGGCGGCTATGACCCCATCGCGCCGTACCTGTTCGCAAACGAGGATGTCGACGCATTTTACCTGGAGTTCGATACGCCGCGCGCCGGCGGTTTTGAGCCGCTCAAGTACGTTGCCCCGGGCAAGAAGGTCGTGCTGGGCTTGGTAACCACCAAGGCGGCAGAGCTCGAGAACGAGGATGTTATCGTCGAGCGCATCCGTGAAGCCGCAAAGTACGTGCCGCTCGAGAACCTGTATCTGTCGCCTCAGTGCGGCTTTGCCAGCTGCGAGATTGGCAACAAGCTGACCGAGGATGAGCAATGGGCAAAGATCGCGCTGGTCAAGCGCATTGCCGAGCGCGTTTGGAAATAGCGCTAGTGTTTGCAGGTGGCGGCGCGTGCGAGACGTGGTGACTGGCCCTATCGTCATTTCCATCGGTCTGATCCTGGCAAGCTCCGCCATTGCCAACTGCCAGACCAATTGGCTCGTCGCCGTTATCGCCGTGGCAGTGATCGTCATCTGCAACATCTGGGGCCGCGGCATGGTCAAGATCGTGCCGATTTTGCTGGGCGTTGTGGTGAGCTATGCCGTTGCGGCTGCGCTCGGCGAGGTTGATTTCTCGGGCGTTGCCGCCGCTCCGTGGGTCGGTCTGCCCATCGTGTGGGACAACACCGTGTTTGCACTCTTTGGGCCGCAGTTCGATAGCGGTCTTGCCACGACGGCCATCATCACCATCATGCCGCTGGCCTTCGCGACCATGATCGAGCATATCGGCGATATCTCTGCTATCGGTTCGACTTGCGAGCGCAACTACATTGCCGATCCCGGTCTGCATCGAACGCTGCTCGGCGACGGCCTTGCCACGATTCTGGCTTCGCTCTTTGGCGCTCCGGCCAACACTACGTATGGTGAGAACACCGGCGTGCTCGCCCTGACGCGCGTGTTCGACCCGCGCGTAATTCGAATTGCCGCGTGTTGCGCCATCGTGCTTTCGTTCTGCCCCAAGTTCGCGGCTGTCATTGCGGCCATGCCGGCGTGTGTGATCGGCGGTGTGTCGCTCGTGCTCTACGGCATGATCAGCGCTGTGGGCGTCCGCAACCTCATCGAGAACCAGGTCGATTTCCAGAACAACCGCAACGTGCTGGTTGCCGCGCTGGTGCTCGTGCTTTCGCTCGGCATCGCGTACAGCACCGCCGGCGCCATCGTGTTGGAGCTGGGCGGCGTGACCATTTCGCTGTCCGGCATTGCCGTGGGCTCACTGGTGGGCATTGTGCTCAACGCCATCCTGCCGGGTAACGACTTTGAGTTTGATGTCTCCGAGCTTGAGGAGGCTGCTGAGTAGCAGCTGCGTTCAGCTAAAACAAGATATGGTGCCCATGCGTATATGCGTGTGGGCACCATTTTTAATGTGTCAGTATCCAGTGGATGCCGCGGGCCATGCGTAAGTCGGTTTGGGCAAAGTGATTGCCGGGGTTGAGCTCCAGCGTTGTTGGAATGCCGCGCTCGACGAGCAACGCTTCCATCGCGCGTGTGTCGTCGAGTACATGCCGCATCATGCGGTTGGGCGTCTTGGTTTCCTTTTTGCCGAGTGACAGGTAGACGGCTTGCGGGCTGCCGGCAAAAGGGGCCGTGCTGGCACGGTCGACAAAGTCGGGAAACCATAGCGACCCCGATGCGCTCGCGGCGCGGTCAAAGGCGTCGGTTTGCCAGAGGGACCAGAGTGCGAAGAGGCCCGCGAGCGAGTAACCGGCAATGTCGCGCCGGGTGGGCGGCTGAGGAAGCGACGACTCGACCTGGGGGATTATCTGATTCAGCAGCTCATCAAGAAAATCGGCAGCTTGGCCGCCGAAAGGCTCGGCATCGCGTACGGTCCCGTCGCATGCCCAGGGGCTCAGCTCGCGATTCCAATCGAGCCCGCCAATGGTGACGAGGGCGAATGGCGGACAGTCGAGCTCTCGGCAACACTTATAAACCTCGCTGCCGTCGCCCACGACCACAGGAAGGTAGATGACAGGCGCGCTTTCCGTATGATTCGAATAAACGGTTATCTGCTTTTGATGCGCTTCCATGACGGGCTTCTCTCAGTGTTGTGATATCGGCAGCCCCAATTGTCGCACGCCAGCGTATGCCGGTTGGGCTAGACCAAAGACAATCTCGTGCATCCCCTGCGGACGCATATGGAAAACGCCACCGCCGGAGGGGAGCTCGGCGGTGGCGTTGTTAAACGGTGTGCGGGCTAGCACTTCTGTGGGTGCCGTCTCGCGCGTTAAAGGCCAAAGGCGTTTATGAGCGCTTGCGGCTCACCACGGCGCCTACGGCGATGGCGGCTGTTCCTGCAAGGGCGGCTGCCACGATGGCTGCGTTCGAGGCGTCGCCGGTTGCCGCGAGCTTGCCGGTGGTCTTGGCTCCCGTGGCTGCAACTGCAACGGTCTTGGTCGTCTTCGTGCCCTCGGACTTGGAACCCTCGGGCTTGGTCTCGCCGGGCTTCTCCTCGGGTTTGATCTCCTCGGGAGGCACGATGACCGTGCTCTTGGCGACAGCGGCGTCGTAGGGGGAGTTGATCGTGGCGTCGCCCGTGCCGATGGTTTGACCTGCCTCGTAGGAGATGCTGGGGCCGTACTCTTCCTCGTTGTAATAGTTAATGATCTTGCCGCCTGCGGGCGTCTGGATGGGAGCGCCTTCGATCTTGATGGTGCCGATCGCCTTGCCATCCTCGCTTATGGCAAGAGCGAAGATTGCCGCCGTGTCTCCCTCAGCCGTGAGCTTGCTGCGGACGATCGAGATACTCGCGGGCGTGATGCCCTCGTAGGTCTGGGCGAAGATACCGATGTTCAGGCCCCTAGGCTCGGGGATGACCGCGCCGCTTTGGTCGTTGCTGTAGTGATCGGGGCCATCGCCACCGGTCTCGACATAGCGGGCTATAGCCTTAACAACGGAGTCGCTGATGTAGATGTGGCCGCCAGCGAAGTTTGGCTGGTGGTTTCTGGTAGAGATTGCAACCGAGAATTTGCCTTCCGCGAACGCGTCCACGATGGAACCATTCTTGATGACGATGTCGTCCCCGTCAGTGATGAGGGCGATGGCCTGGCCGCCGCTCGCGCTTGTACGGACCGTCACGGTCGCGTGATCGAGCGTAACGCCCTTGTAGGCATAGACACCATATTCAACACCGCTTGCGTCAAGGGAGGCGTTCGTGACCGCGAGACTGCCCTCAGTGTCGACGGCAAGATCTCCCTCGGAGTTCGCCTTGACCTGGCTGCCGCCTGAGATGTTGATGCCGTCTTCAGCCCAAATCGCTGCTTCTTCTACAGAGCTTGCCTCTACCTTGCCGCTGCCTTTGATGATCAGGTCACTGCCCGCGGCGATGCCATAGCCTTCGCCTCCTTTAGCGATCGCGGTGCCAGAGGAATCGATGGTGGTCTTGCCCTTGGATTGGATGCCTTCGGTACCGCCCGTTGCATTCACGGTGCCCGAGCCCGTGATAGAGAGGTCGCCCTTTGCCTCAATTCCGTCGGAAGTAGTGCTTGTGGTGTTCACGGTGCCTGGGCCAGAAATGGAGAGGTCGCCTGTGGATTTAATTGCATCGGCCTCGGCTGTCACATTGAGCTCATCCGTGCTATTCGAGCTCGTTATGTTCAACTCTGCTTTCTGGCTAGTGCCATCCTGCGTCTTGATGGCGGCTCCGGTGTAATCGGGCTCGGTTTTCACGGTGTTCTTGCCCTCGTAGGCAATGTTGAGCTTGCCCTCGGCCTCGATTGCACCGCCGTTATAGCCGTTGAGCTTCATGTCGTCGGCGCCGTCCCAGGCCCAGGTGCCCGCCTCGTCGCCTACCGCGGCGCCAGCTTCATACCAGGTGTCGCCGACGTTGACCCGCTCGGCCGCGAGCGAGACGCTCGGCATGAGCAGCGAGCTCACCGTAAGCGCGCATACGGCGCCTACAACGATGCGGCGTGTCACGCGGCGCCAGCTGCCGTGTGCGAGCAGCGTGCGACGGCGCACGTCGGGCTCGACAAAATGGGCTCCAGAGGTTTTGTCATTGCGCTTGGGGGTCGTGAACAAAGCGGCCATGGTTACTCCCATCCTCATAGGGCCTATGCGATTACGCCCAGCATATCTGCAGGATGTAGTCGGCGGTAGTGCCGTTTGGAGGGCAAAATGTCCAAAACTTGGGAAGCAATACATCGCGCGTCCGTGCGTCGCCTGGCTTTAAAAGAAAAGCGCGGAGCCGCTCGATGCGACTCCGCGCTTTGGTGTTCTGCTTTGGCAGCTTTGCCGCTACGCTACAAAGAAGTAGACGAGGAAGGCGAGGGCTGCGATCCACATGAGCGGCTTGATCTTGGAGGCCTCGCCCTTAAAGAGCGCGACGATCACGTAGGCGATAAAGCCCAGGCCAATGCCGGCAGAGATGGAGTAGGTGAAGGGCACGCCGGCGACAATCATGAACGCCGGGAAACCCTGCGACACGTCGGACCAGTCGATCTCGGAGGCCTCGCTCATCATGAGGTAGCCGACGTAGACCAGAGCACCGCAGGTGGCAGCGCTGGAAACGATGGTGACGATGGGGGAGAAGAACGCGGCGAGAATGAACAGCACGCCGGTGGTGACGGAGGTGAGGCCCGTGCGGCCACCGTCGGCGGCGCCGGAAGTGGACTCGACGAAGGTGGTGATGGAGGAGACGCCCATGAAACCGCCCACAGCAGCGGCGGCGGAGTCGACGATCAGGATCTCCTTGATATTCTCGACGTTGCCGTCGTCGGTGAGGAACTCGCCCTGCTTGGCCACGGCCATCGCGGTGCCCATGGTGTCGAAGAAGTCACTCATGAGCAGCGAGAACGAGATGACGAGGAGCGCGGGGTCGGTAAGGACCTTGACGATGGCGGGCACGCCGCCGGCGTCGGCGATGGGGCCACCGATGCTCGAGAAGTCGAGCGGGGCGATGATACCGGTCGGAGCCTGGGTCACACCTAGGGGGATACCGGCGATAACGGCGACGATGATGCCGATGAGCAACGAGCCCGGCACGTTGCGGGAAGCCAGGGCAACCGTCACGACGATGGAGATGATGCCGACGATAAAGGTGGGGGAGGCGATGTCGCCCAGGCCGACGAGCGTACCGGCGCCAGCGGTGATGATGCCAGCGTCGCACAGGCCGATCATGGCGATAAACAAGCCCAGACCCACCGAGATGGCGTGACGCAGGACAACCGGGATGGCGTCCATGATGGCCTCGCGCAGGCCACAAAGCACGAGCAGCAAGATGACGACGCCCTCAAGGAAGATGACGCTCATGGCCACGTGCCAGTCACCGCCGCAGACGGTGGTGGTGATTCCGGCGATCATCGCGTTGACGCCTAAGCCCGACGCGCAGGCGAGCGGGCGGTTGGCGAAGATGCCCATGCAGATGGTCATGATGCCGGCGCCCAGGCAGGTGGCGCAGGCGAGCGCTCCTGCATCGATGCCAGCGCCCGAGAGCACCGCGGGGTTGACGGCGATGATGTAGGCCATCGCCAGGAATGTTGTCAGTCCAGCGCGGAGTTCGGTCCCGATTGTGGACTTGCGCTCGCTGACGTGAAATAGTTCGTCCATGCATACCCTTTCCTTGTTCGGCCCCGAGTTTAGGCCGATTGACACGAACGCTCCCACTATAGCCCCTTTACGACGCTGTTGTTCCTCGCATGTTGATGTTCGGCGCTTCGTAGCAGACGGACGGTATTTTTCGCATGAAAATGTGTGGGTACCGTATACTTAAGCGGTTACAACGACCCCTATGGAGGAACGTATGATTAAAGAGCTTTGCCACGACGAGGCTATCCTGTCCCAGCGTTGCGAGGTTGCGACCATCGAGGACGAGTCGGTCGCACAGGACCTGATCGATACCATCAAGTCGCTCGACGATGCCGGCTGCCTTGCCGCTAACCAGATTGGCGTTACCAAGAAGGTTTGCGTCTATCTGGACGACGCCGGCGAGCCCCACGTGCTCTACAACCCCCGTCTGGTGTTTGGCCTGGGCGCCAGCAAGATGGAGGAGAGCTGCCTGACGCACGAGGAGATCACCAAGTCCACGCGCTACATCAAGTGCAAGGTTGCCTTTGACCAGATCGTCGACGGCAAGATGAAGGAGTGCCGCCGCGACTACGCGGGCTTTGAGGCACAAATGATCCAGCATATGATCGACCACTGTCTCGGCAAGTTGGTCTAAGGGGACCAAAGCACCGCACCTTGCCGCTCAATCGTCGCTTGCGTACCGTTAGTACGTGGCGCTCCTCTTTCGTGGCAATCTGCGGCACTTTGACCCCTTAGACGACCTGCGGGGTTAACTTGGTTGAGTTTATCCAGCTTGAATAGTCCGGACATGACATTGTTGTCATGTCCGGGCTTTTGTGTTTAGCGCCTTTTTGTTTGGAGACAATGAAATTAGCAAGAACGTAAAGCTAGGAGGCGCTATGTGCACGAGTATTCGATTTACCGATAATTCTGGCCACATGTATCTGGGCCGCAACCTCGACTGGAGCTTTGACTACGGCCAACAGGTTCGCGTGATGCCGCGCGGGTTCCACATTCCGTATTCGTTTATCGACGATGCGTCGGCGGCACACGCGGTAATCGGCATGTGTATCGATTACAAGAACTACCCTATGTTCTTCGATTGCGGCAACGATGCGGGCCTCGCCGTGGCGGGCCTCAATTTCCCGGGTTATGCCGAGTATGCCGAGGGGCCGGTTGATGGAAAGACCAATATCGCGGCTTATGAGTTTCCCCTGTGGGTGGCAGCGACGTTCTCGACGGTCAATGAGGTCGAGGCCGCGCTGCGCGACACGGTGATTGTTGCCAAATCTGCAGGAGAGGGGCTGGGCGTGTCGCTGCTCCATTGGATTATCGGCGACAGCCAGCGCAGCATCGTGGTCGAGATGATGGCTGATGGCCTGCATGTATACGACGATCCGGTCGACACCCTAGCCAACCAGCCGACCTTCCCGTGGCACATGGAAAACCTCCGCACCTATATCACCGCCACAAGCGATTTTCCGCAGACGGCGACATGGCGTGGCGCCGAGCTCAAACCCTATGGCGCGGGTGCCGGCATGCGCGGCATTCCGGGCGATTGCTATTCGCCGAGCCGTTTTGTAAAGGCGGCGTACCTCAATGCCAATTACCCGCAAAAGGAGAGCGAGACCGAAAACGTCGTCCGCATGTTCCGCTCGCTCGAGGGCGTGGTGATGATCGAGGGGGCGTCCAGGATGGGCGATGGCAAGTTCGAGAAGACTATCTACACCGGATGCTTTAGCGCGCGCACGGGCAATTATTACTACGCGATGTATGGGGATCCGTCGATTCGCTACGTGAGCCTGATGGATGCCGAGGGCGCGAGCCCCGATAGACTCGTGGTTCCCGAGCCGCGTCGTTCGTAGCCGTTAGCTTTACTGCAATGCAAAGCGGCCCTGCGTCTCTCGTGAGGTGCAGGGCCGCTGTCGTTGATTTATGACGTCGCTAGAAGTTGGCGTCGTTGAGTTGTTCGCTCTCGAGGCCGTCGAGCAGTTGCTGTTCGGGCGTATCGGCGACGCTCTCGAGCAGCTCGGTGGGATCGACGTTCATATTCCTACCGGCCTCGTTGCCGTTGACCAAGTCGTCCGAGAAGATGTCGACTTCCATTTCCTCGGCTTCCTCGATTTGAACTCCAAGTGGCACTTGGGTGCGAACGAGTTTGACTGCCGGACGCATGCGGGCAAAGAGCGGCACGTACTCGATGATGATGGCCGAGTTCTCGAGACCGTACCAACGTGCCGGGCTTCCGCAGGCGCGGCGGACGGCGTACTTGATGGCCATGACGCGATGGTCATTGCGGTTGATGTCCGTTTCGGGGGCAAGCATCTTGCGCAGCATGCAAAAACGGAAGTCGCCCACGTTGCCGCGTGTCTCGTAGATGGAGTAGGTGTGATGTTGCGGCGGCAACTCACCCGATGCCATCAGGTCGCCAACGATCTGGCGCAGGTAGGCGTTGATGCGCTGATTGACCTTAAAGCCCAGGTCCAAGCGTACGCGGAACAGGAAGTCTGTGCCAAAGGTCTCAACGGAATACTCGTGCGTATAGGGCTCGTCGGTAACGTGTACGTTGATGAACCAATATGCCTTGGCACGCTTGGGGTGCTTGTCCAGGATGGAATAGAGCACGTCGCGGTCGAGCGTGAGCGGGTCGGGGCTGTTGGTGAGGAACACCAGATTGTCGGCGAGCACGGGGTAGGTCTCGTCGTTGCGCAGGCGGTTGAGCTGATCGATGTACTTGGAGACGGGCAGCAGGATCGTTTGCGTGCGCTCGATGGCGGTACCGCGACGCCACACGTACATAAGGCCAAACAGCAGCGAGGCTAAGAAGATCATCACATAGCCGCCGTCAAAGAACATAGTGAGGCACGAGGCAAAGAAGCAGAGCTCGATGGCGCCAAAAAGCAGGGCGAAGACGCAGGCACCCAGCTTGTGCTTGAGGATGCCGGCAATGTAGCTCGTCAAAAGCGTCGTGGTCATGAGCATGGTCACGGTAATCGCGAGGCCGTAGGCGCTCTCCATGCGCTCGGAGTTTTGGAACAGCAGCACGATGAAGATGCAGCCGACCCACATGATGTTGTTGACGAGCGGAATATAGAGCTGGCCCTTGGTGTCGCTGGGGTAGTGGATGCGCAGATGCGGCATAAGGTTGAGGCGTGTTGCCTCGGATACCAGCGAGAAAGAGCCGGTGATGAGCGCCTGCGAGGCGATGATGGCCGCTACGGCCGAAAGCACGATGGCAAAGGGGCGCAGGGGCTCGGGGAGCATCATATAGAACGGGTTGACGATATCCATCGCGAGCATCTGGGGGTTGGAGTTATTGGCGAGCAGCCAAGCGCCCTGACCCAGATAGTTGAGGATAAGGGCCGCCTTTACGAACGGCCAGGATGCGTAAATGTTAGCTTTGCCCACGTGACCCATGTCCGAATAGAGCGCCTCGGCGCCGGTCGTCGACAGAAAGACAAAGCCGAGCACCATGATGCCCGAGTGGTTGATGGGCGAGAACAGGAACATGATGCCGCGGATGGGGTTGAGGGCGCGCAGGATGGACAGGTTGCCGAGCATGTTGAACAGGCCGGCGCCCGCCAGGAACAGGAACCATAGCGTCATAAGCGGGCCGAACAGCTTGCCGATTGACGAGGTGCCGGCGCGCTGCATGGCAAACAGACCGCAGATAATGATGATGGTGATGATGATCACATTGGTCTGGCCGTCGCCCAAAAGCGCGTGGCCCCACTCGATGGTGCGCAAGCCCTCAATGGCCGTGGTAACCGTGACGGCGGGGGTGAGGATGCCGTCGGCGAGCAGCGCCGCGCCGCCGATCATGGCGGGAAGAATCAGCCAAGGCGCCACTTTGCGCACCAAGCTAAACAGGGCGAAGATGCCGCCCTCGTTATGGTTGTCGGCCTTCATGGCGATTACAACGTACTTGACCGTGGTCACGAGTGTCATGGTCCAGATGACGAGCGAAAGCGCGCCCAGAATCATGTCCTCGCTGACGGTGCCGATGCCGCCGTTGTTGGCGACGATTGATTTCATGGTATACATGGGGCTCGTGCCGATGTCGCCGTATACGACGCCGAGCGTTACGAGTAGCATGCCAGCGGAGAGGGGAATGGCTCCATGTCCGCCTTGACTACGCTGGTCTTGGAGGCTTGCCTCCGGCTTGTTGTGTGCCACGTGGACTCCCTTGGACATCTGGCCTCTGCCACGAGCAGCAGACCTTTATGCCATCTTTATACATATAAGAGCAGTTTGGCACATCGGGGTGTTTTAGACAATAATCCCCATCTGGGGATTATTCATGTACGCAGGTAGTATTTCAGAGCAGGGGCTATTAAGCACGTGCTGTCTGGGCGATGCCAGCCTTGGTGTTTGCGCGTTTGCCGGCGAGTTCGCAAAAAATCGCGCCGCCGATGATAAACGCGGCGCCCATCAGGCGGACCGGTGTTATGGTTTCGCCCAAAAGGACGGCCGAGAACACGACGGCCGAAAGCGGCTCAAGGTAGCCGACGACGGCGACGGTCTGCACGGGCAGTTTGGCGACGGCGCTAAAGTAGAGCAGGCAACCAATGCCGGTGTTGACAATGCCGAGCATGGCAACGGCGCGCCAATCGATGCCGGCGGCAATGCTGGGGGAGAGGAACGAGGGGACACCTTGCGTGAAGAGCGTAAGGATCAACGCGGTTACAAAGGCGGCACTCACCTGGAGCGTGGAGTTCTCGAGACCCTCGATGTGCGGCGCACCCTTGCTGGCGATGACCATCAGTGCATAGCAAAATGCCGAGGCGATGCCGCAGGCGATACCCGCAATGGGCATATTGCAGCCTAGACCTTGCGCTGCAATGAGAAAAGCACCGCAAGCAACGGCGATAAAGCCGGCGATTTTGCCGCCGGTCAGCTTTTCGCCAAAGATGAGCGGGGAGAGCGCCATGACAATGATGGGGCCGCAGTAGTACAGCAGCGAGGATATGCCGACGCCGATCGTCTGGTAGGCGCGGAACAGAAAAATCCAGCTGGCGCCCAGCGCGGCTCCCGAGAGGAGAAGGGCTGCGGCTTCGCGGGGGCGAGATGGCGCCTGCAGTTTATGGCGTTGAGTGATGGCGAGGATGGTGACAAGCGAGAGTGCGCCCAAAAACGTGCGCAGGAGCACGATATCGGAGCTCGGCAGTGCGATAGCTGCGGCGATGATACCGTTAGAGCCAAACAACAGTAATGCTGCTAGGTACGTAAACAGTCCGTTGTTCATGCGCTGACATCCCCTCTATATCCGAGCATGTTCACTATGGGTGAACTGGCTTTAGAAGAAAAGCGAATATAATGCATAGCAAACATGACAAAAACTCATGCAAGGGTGGGGACGTGCCGTGGAGACCAATATCCAAAAGATGCAAGTGCTGCTCGAGACGGTGCGTGCCGGCAGCTTTACGCGCGCTGCAGAGCGGCTGAGCTATTCGCAGTCGGGCGTGAGCCGCATGGTGGGCGACCTTGAGGCAGACTGGGGTTTTAAGGTGCTTGATCGCAGCCGCGAGGGCGTGGTGCTTTCTGCCGACGGGCGGCAGGTCATGCCGGCAGTCGAGGCGTTATGCGAAGAGTTTGGCCGCCTGCAGCGACGCGTGGACGAGATGCGAGGGCTCATGCGCGGCAAAATCTGCATCGGTACGTTTTCGAGTGTGGCGACCCATGTACTGCCGCCGGTGATCGCGCGGTTTCGCGCCGATCATCCGGACGTCGATTACGAGCTGCTGATGGGTGATTACTCCGAGATTGAGCAATGGGTGGCGGAAGGCCGCTGCGACCTGGGCTTTATTCCGCGCGAGCCACGCGGCGCCGGCATGGCGTCGCGGCCGTTGGTGCAAGACGAGCTGATGGCCGTGGTGTCAGCGGACTCCTCGCTTGCCACCGCGGAGGTCGTCTCTCTTGCCGATTTGGCCAACGAGCAGTTTATTCTGCTAGAACGGGGTACCGATGATGAGATTACGCCGCTGTTCCGTCGGGCGGGGCTGACGGTGCGCTCTAAGCTGTCGACCTGGGATGACTATGCGATTATGGCCATGGTCGAGGACGGCCTGGGCGTGAGCATTCTTCCCGCGCTCATCTTGCGCCGCTGCCAGTTCGATGTTGCCGTGTGCCCGCTCGAGGGGCATCCTCATCGGCAGATCAACGCCATATACCGCACCGCTGACGTTTCGCTCGCCGCCGCTCGATTCCTTGAATATCTCTAAACGTGTACACGTCATTGTCCGCTTTGGGACAATTCTCGGGGTTCGGTACATTTTCTTGTGAAATTGAACTTTCGGATAATGCGCCGCGCTATACTGCTGCCTAAATTGAACTCAGGTTCAATTCGTGTTCTGTAAATTGAACTTTGCCAGCAAGGAGGTTCTAGTGGCCCAAGAGACGTTTTGCGATCGCCTGCGACAGACCATGTCCGATCGTGACGTTCGCCAGTCGGACGTAATCCGCGCATCGGAGATGCTCGGCAAAAAACTCGGCAAGAGTCAGATGAGCCAATATGTGAGCGGCAAGACGATCCCGCGGCGCGATGTGGCAGAGCTGCTCGCCCGCATTTTGGAGGTCGATGTTACCTGGCTGCTTGCCGGTGACGCCGATCAAGGCGAGGCATCATCGCCTCGCAACGATTCCAAGCCCGAACCCCATCCCTCAGCTCAAATTCCAAGGAGCACCACCATGCGTACTTTTTCTAAATCCACCAAACTCGAGAATGTCCTGTATGACGTGCGCGGTCCCGTCGTCGACGAGGCAGCCCGTATGGAGGACGAAGGCGAGCGCATCCTCAAGCTCAACATCGGCAACCCCGCGCCCTTTGGTTTCCGCACGCCCGATGAGGTCATTAAGGATATGCGCCAGCAGCTGCCCGACTGCGAAGGCTATTCCAACTCGCGCGGCCTGTTCTCTGCGCGCAAGGCGATTATGCAGTACTCGCAGATCAAGGGCCTGCCCAATGTTCAGATGGAGCACATCTACACGGGCAACGGCGTGTCCGAACTCATTCAGCTTTCGATGAACGCGCTGCTCGACAATGGCGACGAGATTCTGATCCCCAGCCCCGACTATCCGCTCTGGACGGCGTGCGCAACCCTTGCCGGCGGTCATCCCGTGCACTATCTGTGCGATGAACAGGCGGATTGGTATCCCGACCTGGAGGATATGGAGTCCAAGATCACGAGCGCGACCAAGGCCCTCGTCATCATCAACCCCAACAACCCCACGGGTTCCGTCTATCCGCGCGAGGTGCTCGAGGGCATCGTTGAGGTTGCGCGCAGGCACCAGCTGATGATCTTTGCCGATGAGATCTACGACCGCCTGTGCATGGACGGCTACGAGCACGTCTCGATTGCTTCGCTCGCCCCCGATCTGCCTTGCATTACGTTTAGTGGCCTTTCCAAGTCGCATATGATCGCGGGCTATCGCATTGGCTGGATGGTGCTTTCGGGCAACCAGCGCTGCATGAGCGACTTCATCATGGGCATCAACATGCTCTCCAACATGCGCCTGTGCTCCAACGTGCCGGCTCAGTCGATCGTCCAGACGGCGCTCGGCGGCCATCAGTCGGTTAACGACTACATCCGTCCCGGCGGCCGTGTCTACGAGCAGCGCAACTTTGTGTATGAGGCGCTCAACAAGATTGACGGCATCTCGGTGGTCAAGCCGCGTGCGGCGTTCTACATCTTCCCCAAGATGGATGTTAAGAAGTTCAACATCACCGATGACGAGCAGTTTGCCCTCGACCTGCTGCACGAGAAGAAGATTCTGATCACGCGCGGCGGCGGCTTTAACTGGGCCGAGCCCGACCACTTCCGCATCGTGTACCTGCCGCGCATGGAAGTGCTCAAAGAGTCGCTCGAAGACCTCGCCGACTTCTTCGATCATTACCGCCAAAGCTAATTAGTTCCGCCGTTCTACCGAACGGCGGACCGTTTGACGCTGTGCGAGCCGCATTCACGCCAATCGGCCGTTCAATTTCGAGGGCGCGACCAGAAGGTCAGCGCCCTCTCATTTCACGTCACCTTGGCGCAAATGCGGCTCGCTCGCTGTCGTGTGCTCAACCGGCATCGTTATCACGATCCGCATTTAACGGAGCAAAGCTGGTTATTTTTGTTGGCTGTCTAAATAACGATTCCGCAACAGTGGTCGATTTCGTGTTGGATGATTTCGGCGGTGTAGCCCGAGAAGTTTTTGATACGGTGGATGAAGTTCTCGTCCAAATACTCCACCTTAATGCGGCGATAGCGGGTACAGGGACGCTCGCCGATCAGCGAGAGACATCCTTCGCTCGTCTGATAGGCATTGACCTGCTCAAGAATTTGAGGGTTGTACATCAGGAGCGCCCTGTTGCCGTCCTTTACGCAGATGATGCGTTTGCGCACGCCGATCATGTTGGCGGCGAGGCCCACGCACTCGTGCTCATGCTCGTGGAGCGTATCCAGGAGGTCTTGCCCGATCACGGCGTCGTCGGGTCCCGCATCTTCGGAAGGCAGGCGTAAAAAGAACTCGGATTTCATGATGGGCTTAATCATGGCGGGCTCCTCATGTCTTATGCGTTCGTGGACTTTTAATAATAGCGCGGAAGGAAAGCCGCGCGTCCGCGTTACAATCTTTCGACGTTGGACCATGTTGCCAGATTCGTCGTGTACGGCGTCTGGTGTAAGTCTAGGGCTCATTTTCGCCCTGGACCGTTCCTCTGGGGCGATGCGATTGTCGTTCTAAGAGGAAGGAATTTCATGGGGACCAAATCCCAAAAGCAAACTCAATCACCGTCGACAGCCTCGGCGATTCTCGTCGTAATGTATATTGCAGCCTTTGTTGCCGCGTTTAACGAGAACATCATTAACGTGGCGTTGCACGACATTATGGCGGCCTTTTCGGTGAGTGCCACCACGGCGCAGTGGCTCGTTTCGGGTTACATGATCGTGACGTCGATCTTTACGGCTATCATGGCCTTCCTGTCCGGTCGTTTCTCGACGCGCAAGCTGCTGTTTTTCGCATGCGGATGCATGGTCGCCGGCGAAGTCCTGTGCCTGGTCGCTCCGTCGTTTAGCGTTTTGCTGCCAAGCCGTATTTTGCAGGCTGCAGGATCGGGCATCTTGTTCCCGCTCATGATGAACGTGGTGCTGTCTTGCGCCCCGCGCGAGAAGCTCGGTCTGTATCTGAGCCTGGGCGGTGCCTGCATTACGCTGGGGCCGGCGTTTGGACCCGTAATCAGCGGTCTTATGTGCACGTTGTTTGGCTGGAGGGCGGTGTTCGTAGTGCCGCTGGTGGGCGGCATTGTGGTCGCTGCGGCGGGCGTAAAGCTTGTCCAGAATGTCGGAGAGCGCTCGAACACCACGCTTGATATTCTGTCGGTGGTTTTGCTCGCTGCCGGTATTACGGCATTTGTGTATTCCGTAGGCGAGTTCTCGACCAATCTGATTGCCGGTATCGTGACGCTCTTCGCCGCCATTGTGCTGCTCGGCCTGTTTGCGGCCCGCCAGCTCAAGCTCGAGCATCCGGTGCTTAACGTGCGCTCCATGGCGAGCGTTCGTTTTTGGCCTGCGTGCCTGCTTGTGGTGGTGTCGATGATGACGACGTTTTCGATGAGCGTATTGTTGCCGCTCTATTTTGAGGGCGCATACGGCATGACCGCACTCGTTGCGGGCTTGCTCATTTTGCCGGCGATTGCCTGCAACGCCGTGACCTCGATTGTGGGTGGACGCGTGATGGATGCCCGTGGCGCATGGCCGCTGCTGCCGGTCGGCTTTGCCCTGATTGCCGTGGGGCAGACTGCCATCTCGATGACGGCGGCAAGCATGAACATCGGCGTCGTCGTGGCGCTGACCGTTGTGGTGTATGCCGGAGTCGGTTTGGTGCTGAGCCCCTCGCAAACGGCCGGCTTGGAGACGCTGCCTGCCTCTGAACATCCTCACGGAACGGCATTGCTCAACACGTGGAACATGATTGCCGCATCGTTTGGCCCGTCGCTGTCTATCGGCCTGCTCTCGAGCTCTGCGGCGACTGCCGGTGCCGCTGGCGTTGCGACGGACGTTGCCCAGGCGATTGGATTTGCAACTGCCGTGCGCGTGGCGGCTGTAATTGCCGTGGTCGGGTTTGTGGTGTCGCTGGTGTACGCTCGTCGCGAGTCGCACATGTCGCATTAATGTGTGCACATAGATTCTGCAGCTAGATTGGATGGCGACACCATAAACTAGTGGACGTTTTGCCGAGAGGCATGAATGTTTAAAGCGCAAAGAGTGCGCGACGGGCCCCGCGAATGGGGCGATGATGCCCGAGAGGGCCAAGAAGGAGTCTCATGTCCGAGAACGAAGAGATCATGAACGAGACCGAGAACGAGACCATGGCTGCCGAGGTCGAGGCAGTCGAGACCGTGGAGACCGAAGCTGCCGAGGTTGAGGCTGCTGACGAGGTTTCCGCCGAGGAGGAGGCCGAGGTTGTCGAGGCCGCCGTTGATTACGATGACGAAGAGCTGATGGACAAGATGCAGAAGGCCGCCCGCCTGCTGCGTAGCCGTCGCTTTGCTATTTCCAAGGAGGAGGAGGCCAAGGCCGAGCGCATGGCGAACATCGAGCGCGCCATCAAGCTTCTTGACCTCAAGCCCAAGATGGAGCAGAAGGAAATGTCTGACCTGCTGGGCATGCGCCTCCGTGAGCTCGATGGCCTGATGGCCGAGGCCGAGGCTGCCGATCTGGTCGGCCGCATCGACGACGCCGAGGGCGATATGCGCAAGATCGTCGTCTTCGCTGCCGAGGATGCCGCTGCCGGCGACATCATCGAGTGCCGCGTGCCCCGCAGCATGCCCGAGGGCTGCCGCGTGCGCGTGATTCGAAGCCAGCGCGCCATCGATGCCGCCGGGGCTGCTCTCAAGCGCGATGTGCTGCGCCGCCGCGCCGTAGACGTGTCCGTTGTGGCGCGTCTGGGCGAGCCGTTTACTGTTACGCTCACCTGCTGTGACGACCCTTCACTTACGGCCACGGCCACGGGCTTTACCGTCGAGGCCGCCAAGACCCGCGCGGTCGAGGCGTCCGATCTGGTGGAGCATGTAGGCCGCATGGGCTCCTCGCCGTTTGAGGCAGCGCGCTTTGATGTGGCGCTCGATGAGGGCTGCGGTATGGGCTTTTCCGCCGTGCACAAGGTGCGCGCAGCCGCCTGTAAAGCATTGGAGGAGGCCATTCTGGCACCGTACGAGGAGCGCGCGAAAACGCTCGAGTTGCCGGTGCTCGACAAATGTACGCGCGCCATGCCCGCGCATTACCGCGACGAGCCGCAGATCTGCGCCAGCGTCACCTCGCTCGAAGCTGCCGAGGCAGCCCGCGCGGAGGGTGCGACGCGCATCTACATGACCACCGATGCGCTCGATGCGGCCGGGCTCTCCCCCGCCGATGCGCTTGAGCAGGGCATCGTACCCGTACTCGACGAGGTCTGCCGCGCCGTCGACCACGAGCGCGTCGATCCCTGGATCAATGCCGGAGCCACGGTCGCCGTCGGCAATATCTCCGAGCTCGCCGTAGCCGCGCAGGCCGGCGCCACGGCCGAGATTCGCTCTTGCCTGCCGGTGCACAACACGCCCTGTATGGAGGCGCTTGCCAAGCGCGGAGCCGGTGCGTTTTGGCTCTCGCCCGAGATCACGCTCGACGAGATTGTCTCGCTCGGCGCCGCCGCGCCCGCGGCTCTGGGCATCACCGTTTTTGGCCGCCCGCGCGTCATGACGAGCGAGCACTGCATTCTGCAGGTCGCCAACGGCTGCATCCACGATTGCGCCAACTGCCGCCTGCGTGCCCGCAAGCTCTCGCTCAAGAATATCGACGGAAAGGTCATGCCCGTTCGCACCGACATCCACGGCCGCTCTCGCCTGTACGATGCTTATCCCATCGACCTTACGCCGCAGGTTCCTCAGCTGCTCGACGCCGGCGTGCGTCGTCTCATGGTGGGCGGAACGCTGCTCGAGACGGATGAGGTGGGCCGTGCCGTCGCCCGCGTCCGTCGTGCCGTCGAGGCCGCGCAGGCCGGCCGCAAGCCCGCCGCCCGTCTGCGCGGGGCGACCTCGGGCTGCATGTTTGTGGGAATCAGCTAACCGAAAGGCTTACACGTGAACGAAGAACCTCAAGTCCTCTACTGCGACGCCTGGCTCATGGCCATCGACAAGCCCGCCGGCATGATCGTCCACGGCGACGGCACCGGCGAGCGCACACTTACCGACTACGCCAGCGACCTGCTGCTGGCGATGGGCGACGGCTTTGCCGCGACCGACATGCAGCCGCTCAACCGCCTGGACCGCGACACCACCGGCGTGGTGTTGTTCTCTCTCGACAAGCAGACGCAGCCCGCCTTTGACCAGATGGTCATCGACCACGCTTTCGAAAAGCACTACCTGGCGCTCGCCGAGGGCAAGATCGACTGGAACGAGAAGCTCATCGACAAGCCCATCGCCCGCGACCGCCACGACAGCCGCAAGATGCGCGTCGGTGCCAGCGGCAAGCCGTCTCAAACGCGCGTGAAGGTGCTCAAGCGTCTTAAGAGCCGTCGTGGCCTGCCCACGCGCTCGTATATCGATGTCGAGCTGCTCACCGGCCGTAAGCATCAAATCCGCGTGCATCTGGCCAGCGAGCATCACCCCCTGGTCGGCGACGACCTGTACGGCACGCCGCGTCCTTGCGGCCTCATGCTCCATGCCCACAGCGTGTCCTTTACGCATCCCGTTACCGGCGAGCACATCCACATCGAAGCCCCCTGCCCCTGGGAGCCCTAAACCACCACAATGGGGACAGGCACCTTTGTGGTGGTTTTGCCGCAATGGCTCAGCCGCGATCCCAAAACGTCTCGATCTGTAACAGTTAGAACCCATTTTCCGGTCTATCTGTTACAGATCGAGACATTCGAATCCCCCTCAAGGGAAAATCTCAATCTGTAACAATAACTCCTCAAAATCGATCCCAGCTGTTACAGATTGAGACAAAGGGGCGGCGCGGTTCGAAAGTATCTCAATCTGTAACATCTAACCCACTTTTGACGGTCCAGTTGTTACAGACTTAGACAAACCGGTAGACAACAAAAGCGGCAACGCCCGTGATGGACGTTGCCGCTTTTCTATTGAGAAAACTACTCGGTTTTCGTTACTAACCACCACAATGGGGACAGGCACCTTCGTGGTGGTTTTGGCCTTGTCTCGCTGTTAGACCGTGATGACGTTGCCCATTGCCCGGTACTTGGCGGGGACCTCGCCTGCGGTAATAATCGTTGCGTCGCGGAAGTCCGCGAACTTGACGGGCGCCACCATGCCAAATTTACTGGCGTCCGAGATTACGAAGCGTTTGGCGGTATGGCGCATCGAGATACGCTTGACCTGTGCTTCCTCGATATCCGGTGTGGTGAGACCTTGCTCGGCGGCGATGCCGTTGGATCCCCAAAAGCCGCAGTTGAAGTTATAGCGGTCCAGGGTTGCCAAGGCATCGGGGCCAACGAGCGCCTCGGTCTCGGGTTTAAGCTCGCCGCCCAGAACCACGGTACGCATGCCGCGCAAAGCAAGGTGCTGAGCATGGAGCACGGAATCGGTCACATAGGTGACGCCGTCGAGACGCGGAAGATGCTCGATGATCTTGAGGGTCGTTGAGCCCGAATCGATATACACAAAGCTATCGGGCTCCACCAGGGCCGCGGCACGAGCACAGATGCGCTCCTTGTCATCGTTATGGAGATCACTGCGCTCGCTGATCGTCAAGTCGCGCGTCACGTGCGCGCGCTCCAGACTCGTCGCGCCTCCGTGCACCTTGGCGATACGGTGTGCGCGGTCGAGCGTCTGCAGGTCGCGCCGAATGGTGGACGGTGTCACGCCCAGGGCTTCAGCAAGCTCCAGCACGGTAACCGAGCCAGCCTGCTGCACCATCGACACGATCGCGTTGAGCCTATCTTCCGCAAGCATCGCTTACTCCTCCTCGGGGTACACGACTCCCCAGTCGGCGCGAAGCTTGGTCATAAGCTCCATAACATCAGAAGCATAATCCAGCAGCTCGCGCTTCGAATCATCGCCGGCAACGGCCTTCTCCAGGTCGGCCATCTCGTAGCACAGTGCGTAGGCTTCGGTGCCAGCGTGGACCTCCTCACGGTGACCGTCCGCAGTCCACACGATGGTCGCATGGTCGGCGCGCGGATACTCGTTGACCTCGATATAGCACTTATCGAAACTGATGACCGAGCGCTTGGGCTGTTTGGAGTGGAGCGTAAGGCTCACGACGCCCAGCTGCTGCTCGGCGTTACGGCAGACAATGCCGCCCGCAACGTCAACACCGGTCTCACAGGTGTTGCCCAGCGAGACAACCTCAGCGGGTTGGCTGGCCATAAACAGGCGCATGACGGAGAGCGCATACACGCCAATGTCGAGCATGGAGCCGCCGGCAAGGCTACGGTTATAGAAGCGGTTGGTCAGGTCGCCGTACTCTTTATAGCTGCCAAAGTTGAGCTGGGCGAGGTTCATGCGACCAAAGTCGCCCGCATCCATGCGACGGCGCAGCTCCTGATACAGCGGCATGTGGAGCACCGTGGTGGCATCCATAAGGACCACGTTGTGCTCGTCGGCGATGGCACGGGCCTCGTCGAGCTCTGCAGAGTTGAGGGTAATGGCCTTTTCGCAGAGCACGTGCTTGCCAGCTGCCAGAGCGGCTCGCAGGTAGGTGATATGCGTGTTGTGCGGCGTGGTGATATAGACGGCGTCGATATCCGGATCGGCGTAGAGGTCCTCGACCGTCTCATAGACCTTCTCGATGCCATACTGCTCGGCAAAAGCTTGAGCCTTGGATAGCGTACGGTTTGCGACGCCCGCAAGCTTGCGGCCGGCAAGAGCTAGAGACTGGGCCATCTGGTTGGCGATAACGCCGCAACCGATCACAGCCCAGCGAAGCTCGGGAGCCGTAAAAATGTCGTCGGGGAACGGCCGATCCTGGACCGAGGCAAACGCCGCCTTAGCGGCTGCTTCGGCGTCGAGCGGAGCCTGTTTGGAATCTGCCATTATGTGCCTCCTGAGGTATCGGAAGTCCTTCATTTCAAACAACCCTATATTCGCACAATTGCGCGCGTATCTGCTCGTGTTTGCGTGTTTATTTGCTTATCGGTCATTATTTAGCCATAGTTGGCAGATGTTTGCGCGGTTATGCGCATTATCGCGCAAGCCTATGCGCGTAAATGTTCATGCAACGATCCTTGTGAAACATAAAGGGGCGGAACACCAAAGCCCTAAAAGACAGAGCCAGCTGTATTACTTCACCCCTCTGGGGGCACCAGACATCAAAGGACCGTCCCAAACTGCCGGCAAAAAGGGAACGTCCCTATGTGCCGGCAGTTTGGGACGGTCCCTAAGTGCCGCTTTCGCTGAAGCCTATCCCAGATGGCCAGATATACAAATCTAAAGACTGTCCCCATCAACTAGCCGTTTAAGAACATCCCCAACG